>Ga0056128_1000404_pt1 | contig 37694 bp, 18 predicted proteins | sample WorMetLIZISLAND2_FD_71113 | JGI IMG/M metagenome (GOLD analysis project Ga0056128, IMG submission 71113) | Marine gutless worms symbiont microbial communities from Max Planck institute for Marine Microbiology, Germany - Olavius geniculatus... ...
GTCTAGCGTGTAAATGGTTGCAGATAGGCACAGCCATGCTGCTTATCATAACAAGCACTGATGAGGAGCTTCTTACGAATGTCAACATCGATAACCTTAAATGACCTTGAACCCTAAAAAATATCGAGTTAACGTGATTTTTTGGAGATTTTTGGCTGCAAAATAGTGAACTACGACGAAATGGATGGAGATAGACTAAGATTACCTGTGAACAGGAACTGCTATAGGCTTTCGCGCGTCTCGTGAGCTTTGCTCAAATTACTTGTTAATCTAAAGTATGGTTGGTATATTAGAGGTTGCTGCAGGCAATGGCTAAAACTTGCCAAGCGATATTCTGTGATAGTGCTAGCTTGAGGAGCTGCTTGGCCGACCAGGCGCGTTTGACCGGTGACACAATTTGACTGGTCATATAGCCTATATGATATTTGACCGGCTGCCAAAAATTATTAAAGATTCAACCGTTAATTATATCAGTTGTGTTGATAAAGAACTATTCAAGATATCCAACCTGTTGCATGGGGCCCTTGATGGGCAAAGGGCTGGAAGCAAGCCTCATGCACCCTCCCCCAAATTTGGCACTGCAGTCCAGTCCCACGTCTACTAGGCCTATTACTCAGCCGGCTGTTCATGAGTATATTTTCGTATACCAAGACCACTCTGCAAAAAGTAATGAACAAACACCCAGTGACTATTATTTGTTTTGAAATAAAAAGTCTGATCATTGTGGTGACCACTATTCACAATGATGAATGACTCTAGACGTTTTTGTTGACGCTTCGAATCGTTTTCGTTTAATGCCCTGTGACGTCATAAATTACGATGACGTCATATGCGCATCAGACTCATGGGAGTCAGTGAAAAATTCACGTTTCACTGATATATAGATTGTAAAAAATTTGCAGTCTAATATGTTCCGGCGCAAAACTTTTTGCCAGCCCCTCGTAGATCAAAGGTCGAGGTCATGGGTTTTTGTGCGTTTTGCATGCACGATACCCGCAGGCAGTGCTTAGCATTGAGCGTTCCAAACAGAAGCGGCAAGAGTGGGTAAAAAATATTTCCAAAAAAACTCCTGCGATTCGCCACGCACCAACAACTAATCGATTGCTCACTGAGCCATGCCGACCCCCGCCGAAACATTTTTACTTAATCTTGCAGCCATTGCAGGTAGAGAGACAAGACAGAAGTAAAATCACAATTTCCTTCTTCGCCACGTTATAGGCTATAGCAAATTGGTAAGCAGAAGATTTGGGGCGCAAGGCTGCTGCGGGGCGCCAGCAAAAGAAGCTGAAGCACGGCTCACTGACTTGCCAGTCAAAATGCAGAGAAAAAAAACAAGTCGGTGCGAGCGCGCAGGTTTATGTGTTTTATCAGCATCGCAACGGCTGCTCGTCGACCTTCAGTGGCAGCGTATGTACACTGCTTCCATAAAAAAACTTCACAATAAAACCTATATACAGACGAAATTCAGCAACATTTAACTTTCGGCTGTTATTTCTACACTCCCTGATTACTGAAATCAAATGAAGCACACTGCCTACCTTGTTCACCTTATGACCTCAACAAGTCAACAGTGCTGTTTGCGTGCAAACTACGTGTTTAAGTACGTTAATGTATAAAACAAAGCGATTGCAAAATGCAGTGCTACTATAATTACACGTAGTATTCGCCATAATATTGATCAAGTCAACTTGGTCTCTTTACATGTCAAAAACGCTTACATAAATTAAGAGGACTCTTCTGTGACCGTTTTGGGTTCAGCTTTTTTGCTGGCCGGTTTGGACTTTTGATGTTGCCGTTTTTGTCTGTCCGCGTGGCCGTTATAAGGTCGACCCCTGTGCACTTAACACTGCAGCGTCACATGATCCGGGTGCACATGACGCAGACGTAAAGGTATACACCAATACACAGGTGTAACAGCATAGCTAAGCTAACGTTGCGTGTTGCCAAATTAGTCTGCGTATATGCGTACACACGTGGCCAGGTAGGCAAAAACTTTTTAACACGGCTGATGTGTGCGGAGTAATGGATAGACGGCCGGCAGCACGGCAAGCCTGGCGGCGCTAAGCTGCAGCAGCTACAATGGAAAGCGCCATTCGTCAGTAGACGTCTACAACACGTGCATCGTCCATCGCCGCATATAGATCTATTGATCTTCGCGCCACCACCACAGCAGCAATAATAGCACAATAACTGATCGTACGTCACGCAGACACACCGAGTCAACAGGGTGGGGCGAGGCAGAACTGAGCCATGGTTCGTGGTGGATCGCAAGCCCTGTACGTCGCTCGCTTCCAGGTCGATGTCGACGATCACTCGATGTACGGCAAACAATGATCGAGAGCTTTTTCAACGCTAGCTACTAGGTGCATAACTCGCTGCAGTCAATGGCCAACAAGAACAATTAGGCCTACTGCTAGAAAGCTAGAAAGCACTTGGACAGCGCAAACTTCCGCCGAGAACTGAGCTTTTGTTCTTGGCTCTCAGCAGTAAATAATAAATCGAAATTTTAAGCACCCTACGCAAAATTTACGTAGGCCTAAATGCCGCCATATTTCTTTACATCCACTTGCAGGCACTAGTAGAATCATTGATGTTTACATTCATGGGTGTGCAGGTGTGAATACTGAGCAAATAGTTCAGAATGCTGATCCTGACACGGGATCGCCCATCTCGGCTCTGTATGCTGTATCTTGTGGGCATTGTCCATTAGACAGTCGCTCGTCTGGCTGGCCAGTACAGTCTATGTATTTGTCTATCAATTCCCATATAATGGCATGATATACTGTAAAGAATGTGATGCAGAACTATCAGTATCACGTGCTGATGGCCAGTGGAACACATGGCCGCAAATCTCGGCCAGGTTTCTCGCGGATAATCGGAAGAGATCACAGACTGATGGCGAGATGGACTGTGGTCAGCCGAAACCCAGCGCGCACTGGACAAGTAAGTAAGTAACGAAAGAACGCCGGGAAGTAGGCCTGGTAGTGGAAACAGAACCAGCTGTCGGTTGCTGGGCTGATGGGAAAACAGCGCAAGCTACGCCGTGCCACAGCTACAGCAGCTGACCATCCGCACCGCAGCCTTCAACACTGCTCTCAGCACTAGCAACAATAAATTCCACACCTTGAAACCTCACTACAGCAGGCTACAATGAATCATATACCTGTACTCCAGATACTCTACAACTCTTCTCTTTACATCAGAGATAATATACGAGAGCGGATCGGCTGACTGAACCGCTGAGATATGGTGCAATTGCAGCATCTTCAAAACGGCGCCAATGACAGAACTGATGAATACGGACGCTGACAAACCCGTGATTTAAAAGACAGTTCTGTCTAGTTTTTATTACGCTGCATTTGTACACATCATCATAATATAACCACAGACGCAGTTGTGTATTCACAATGTAACAAAACAGAAGCTGAAGCCTTTTGTACACTTATACATAAATTTTCATTGCTTCAACAAGCAAAAGTGTGCAAAGATGCCAGCACCGAGAGGTCAAGGACACATCAGACATTTTGTAACATGACCTAAACAGTAAAGAACTAACAGCGGACCAATTCACTGGAATCGGTACGCCTCTGGCACTTTCAGGTCGCTTGGGACCGCATAATAATAAGCGACCATGCGTCGTGCGTTGTGTGTCCGTTGTGTGTCGGTGAAAGTCGGCGTAATAGAATTTGGGCTTTACACAGTGTGACGGACAGTCAGTTAACAATACACTTCTACTGATCACGTCGATATGATTACTATTATAATCGACCGCACCAACAACGGTCACCTTTTGTGACGTCATTTCCGGTTTACTGTCGGTGGCAAACTGCGCGCGTGCGTCAAGTTTTCGTCGAATTCGCCCAACCTTGCAGCAGTGACATCGGTAACACACTGGCTGATCATCAGTGGTCAAAGTGTGACGCGACGCAACGCAACGAAACGAAACGAAACTTCCTCAGCATCTGAAAAAAACGTTTCCTGGCAAAACACGAAAAATGCTCAAATGAATGCGCATTAGAACACACGGAGGAATGGTTATAAGTAAAAAGTGTAAAACGTAAAACGCAAAATTGCAAACGGGTAAAAAACGTGAACATTACGTAGCGTAAAAAGTTAGCGTAATGTGGGTAAAAGACGGAAAACGTAAACTGTAAAAACATAAGCTATTGAAAAACACATTTTTATACTCTCGTAGCTAACAATTTGAGTAAAGCGTATGATGAAGTTTTTAATTGTCACCACTGTTCAAACAACTTACCAAAGGATGGAAATATTTCACTTAATTTCATGTAAAGCATTTATACCCTACTTCCCTGCCTGCTATAGGTACATACTATACGTAGTAGAAAGTTAACGTCACAAACGCTTGTTTACTTCTTCACTTGTGCAAAGAAGAGTAGGCCTAGTCCTATAGTACAACAATAAGAGCGCGGAAGTGTCATGACATGACGTCGTCTAATTCGCCGTCGTTCTCTCCGGTAACAGGAACTTTCGCTCCCTGGAACTTTCGCTCCCCCGAGCGAAAATCAGGTGGAACATTCGCTCCTCATTCAGAGTCAACATTATAGGCCTACAGCATGCGGTGTAAATGTTTAACGTCCAAAACAAGAAAACCCAGCTGTCGCTAGGGAACGTGCTACAGCTGGCCTATAAAGGTTTTTCGAAAGATGGGCTTAAGGTTTAGGAAAGAGACTAAAATTTAAAATAATGGTAAGAACTTGACGAAAAATAGGCGATAATTTAAGGAAGAATTTATAAACATATATAATTTGAGAAAGAATTTGGAGAACTTAATAAATTTAAGATAAATTGATTAATAAAATAATTTGCTAGATCCTGCCATCTTTTACTACAATGAAGCTGTACAAAGATACGAACAAGCTATAACGCCTTAATACCATTAGTTTGACAATTAAATAATCATAATCTGTGTTGGGGAGCGAAACCACGTTACGTTGACTGTGGGAACGAAAGTTCCATGGAACAAAAGTTCTTGGGAGCGAAAGTTCCACGTCACTTTCGCTCCCGGGAACGAAAGTTCTCGGGAGCGAAAGTTCCAGAGAGCGAAAGTTCCATCTATGAAACTTTCGTTCCCGGGAGCGAAAGTACGTGGGAACGAAGGTTCCATAATTCGTCCTCTCCATCGTGATCTTTAGTCTTCATCGTCGTTGTTTTTGTCGTCTTCTCTCGTCGTTTATGCAGTTCGTCCATTGTTTAAAAGCGTCGATCGTCTTGTTGACGTTTTTGCTGCCACTTATGAAGACAACGAGGAAGACGCTTAACGGTTCATGTACATCTACGGTTAAATTGAACCGTTGGCAATAATCGCTGCAACTCAAAAACTGCAGCAAATGTTAGAAAAAACACTATTATGAAGAATTTACCTGCGGGACAGTGAAGACTTCCTTCGTTCTTTATATGCTGCTTATTCAGTATCTGCAGTTCGTCGATGGAGATCTTTCCAGCAACGGACATATTGTTCAATTTTACCTACATCTACTACTGTCATCGATTTTGTCAATGAAATAACCACGAAGATGGCGAAGCTGTGTGTACCCGGTTGTCATGTGCTCGTGACGCAAGCACGCAACACCTCACAGTCACAGCGCACATGACGCGCAGTGAGCTCGGCGTTCAATTAAGTCATTATAATCATTTGTCAACGGTATGCCTGAAAACCGCAGGACTCCGCAGAAAGACCGCAGGACATATTAATGATAACCGCAAAAATGATTTTTAGACGTGAAATCAAAACTTAACCTTTCAGTAGTTCAGTAAATTTAAATAAATGCCGCTAGACAATGCAAAAATAGACAAAATCAGCACGCCACCAGATGCCTAAAACAGGGACAAAATGCTATACGTCGACGCTCAAGACGCAGACCACATAACTTACCTGGACGCTAGGGTGCGTACGCCGTACGTCAAACGTGCGCCAAGACGCTTAAATTTACAACGTACATCACTCATGTTGTCAGTGTTTGCACATTCATTCACGCTACTCTCGTTCTCAAATTCTGTACTGGCTAAGCTTACAATCAATACATTTACCGGTATGTGTCCTGCGGTGTCCTGCGGTTTTCAGTCATACCCTTTGTCAACAGTTGTATAGACCTACAGCATTGATAAACAGCGTCAGAACTCACCGAAGAAGTCTTTCCACGCCAGAGAGACTGACATCCGATCTTCTTGCTGGTCGGCATCCATGACGTTCGCAGTGTTGCTAGCACTTCAGACGCCGCGACGCACTGGTCAGTATACGGGTCACTGTCTGTCTCAGCTCATTTAGCCTACCTGTATAGCCGGCGTCCGTCCGTGCATCGCAATAGGTCAGACGAGTGAATGGCTGATGACTGCTCTAGCCACCCCACGCACGTACGCACGCCCCGGGAACTGTGTGGCCGCGGAGACCACGAAGCAGCATGCGGCGTGCCGTGCAGGCAGGCAGCAGGCGCCGTAGCTATATAGACGGACCCACTACACTCACTGACCGTCGCTGCCGCATGGCTAGTCGCTCACATGCAGCCGTCGGGAGCCCAGACATTCCGATCCACTTGTCACATGTCGCCTGTCAGTGGCCGTTCTAGCCTCCAGAACAGATAAACATAGACTTGCTGCTTACGGCAAGAAAAACTGCTGACGATTTTTTTCTCAACATAGATAACCTTGAACAATCATTAAACCCCAAAAACAGCAATTTTAACTGCGGCGCACACTTCAAGAGTGAATTGCGACGAAATGGCTTAAGACAGACCTGGTCAACTTGCGAACAAGAACTGCTATAAACAGGCTGTCGCGCGTCTCGTGAGCATTAGCTCTAATTACTTGTCATATATCGTATCATAAAATCACGATCTGCAGCGAGTCCGTGTCATCCAAACTCCTTGAAATATTCGATCCGTCGTCACTCTTGCTCTCTCACTTACTAATTTCTACTAAAAATTACCAGTCGTTGTTTTTGCTATGCATCGCCTCATCTCTGGAATCAACTCCCTCACTCGTTTCGTCAGCCACGTTTTGATCTGCTTTTTTCTGTCATCATCACCACTCTTGTCATCCATCACCCTATCATTCTTTAATTTTAATCTAATAGCTTTTCTCATTCTCAAATTCTACCTTTCATAAACATCTGGCATCCTTTTCGGACTGACGTCACGACCATTCGGACTCGTCTGCCAGTTTTTATTTTTTTCTCAGTTATTTTTTTTATTTTCAGTTTTCGTTATTTCTTTCCTTATTAGTTTTTTTTCTGATTATAGTAACTTTCTTGATCTTTTTTATGGTTTACATTATAAATGTACTATTTTAGTGTCGCCTATTTCATTTTTATTTTAAAATTTTACAGTTTTTATTTTATGTGCTAAATTGAACTAACAGCTGGTCTGTCAGTTTTTAAGTGCAAATTCTCTATCGTATCGTATTGCGACCAGCTTATGGAATGCGGATCGTCAAATTGCTGCGGATTGGAGTTCACAGTTTGACGTTTCGCTACTGACTTAAGCGGCTATGGACAGCCAAACACACGCGTAGCTTGCAAAGAATCCACAGTGACCCGTCCCAACGCCTTCTAGTTCTCACTTACAATCTGACAAAATAAATGTAATCACGTTGTAAATAATTGCACATACTTCTTAAATTCTGACAATGTTTTTATGGCCGTTGACCGTTCACCTTCTTTTTCGAAATTTTCATGCTTATGAGTTTTTATTTTATTTTAAAATTGTTTTCGCTATTTCTCAGTTATAGGCCCATACAGCAAATATTAAATTGACTGTGTGATAACAAAATCGATTGAATGATGGAGTCAATAGCATCGCACTAATCTGAAATTAAAAATGTTAGCCTATTACATAACTAAAGTTATCCAAATACAAAAAAATGAAAAGTTCTATACATAATAGCATATAGTATTTTGCACTAGCTTAATGGCCACTGTTACTATGGTTATAAATAGACTTTATTTTGTCATATAAATTATACTATAGTAGGAATGATCAGGCATAATATACAGGTAAGCAAAAAAACTGCTTCCCATTTACTGATTCATCGACCTTGTCCGTATAAAATATATTCCGTTTAAAATAAAGGTTTTTAAAAATATTTCTTTTTTTTCGTTCTGCATTGCAGTGGCGTAAATTTGGTGTTCAAGCCGATGGCAGACTAACAACAACGAGTGTGAAATGTTAATTACAGTGAAAGTGTTATTGCAGTCACTGTAGAGACAATGTCCTAGCGCTTTGCGACAATAAACACGTCGCACTCGCTGCTGGTTGAATGCGCATAGACCGTGAAATCGCGGGGGCAAGGCGGCAATTGTCCCCCCCCCCACTTTTTCAAGTGGGAACAAGCAATGTTGCTTTCCCCCACTTTTCATGCCCATGCATAAATAAATTGTTGGTGCTGATGCTTTGCATTACATTATATTAAAGCTTAAAGTAAAAAAATGCCTAGCATTTTAGTCACTTTACAGTCAGCTATGGGAAACACGGAAAACAGAGGAGGTTTAGAGACTTAAGTTTAGTCTTAATGATTGTAGACACTTTGGTGACGTCACATCTGATGCCAGTCTGTTCCAAGTTTTTGCTGCAGAAACGGGCAACGCTCGGTCGCCTCACTGATGCAGATTGAAGAGTGCTGCAGCCAACGACGAGTTCGATGATGAACGAACTAAACGAAGGCGTTGTCAACTGGGAAGTTTAATGATGAGCGTCACGCAGGTAGGCCGGCGCCATGGACACACTAATCACTAAGCCAATGCAGACGGTAATATTGCATCGGTGTGGTGCTTCAAAGAGCAAAATGCGAGTAACTAGGCCATTGCAATTTTTTGGTGACTTAAGCCTACCATTTCAGCTTCAAACCTGTGCAGACTGTGCAACGTCCCTTGATCGCCTCGGCGCCGAAATATTTGCACAGATTTGCTAACTAAAGACTAAGTCGTACAAATTTGTGTATCAATTCACAAACAAGAAGTCTAGCTGTTCCTAGGAAAGACGCGCTACAGCCTATAGGCTACAGTTGCTGTTACAGTACTGACCTTCAAAGTCATCCAAGATCGATGATTTTCATTTTACCTGAAAGGGCCTATGCGATTTCCTATTAGTGATCAATATCAACCTTGGCCCTATTTCGCATTGTTTAGCCACAATAGTTTGCTTCTGGGGGACAAAGTTTCAAAATGGTGTATAAAAGTAGGAGGCGATGATACGATGTCCACATTGGCGAGACAACACAAAATGTCTGGTTTTCTGTGTTTCTAGATTTCAGAAAGGTATAGGCAAATTTGCCGCTTCCATTAAACGTCCAAAAACTAAAAGTGTTTCAGCTTCAGAGACGCTTTGCCCCCTGACCCCCTGACTAGAGGCTCTGCTCCTGGACCCCGCTGGGACTCCGCCCCAGACCCCGTTATAGGCTCTCGCTCCGCGCTCGTCATGATTTGTCCCCCCGCTTCTAAATACCTTCCGCGGTGTCTGTGAATGCGACAGACTTTCACACCTCAACGCAGCCACTCGTCTAACCAAGTGGCTTAGTGAAGCAGCAAGACATTGTCAGACTTAGAATGGCTTTGTACACGTGTGCCATGAGCATGAAAACAAAAGATACTCCGTGTAGCATTATAGAGCCGTTCTCGTGCAGTCAGTCATGACTGGTAAGAATTTCATTTCAAAAAATAAAAAAAGGATAAATAACGATCACAAATGCCAACGCAATATATTTAGGATTCTGGTGATAATCATATCGAAAAAAATGGTACGCGCAAGTTTTCACAACAAATCATTATCAATCTACAAGCTGCATAACCAAAACGTTGTTAACCTATATGATCGGCATTAAATAAATAATTGCTGCAATGGATCCAATTGAAAAATGTTTTATTATAATTGTAAATCCTTGACATTGAGTTTGTAATGATAACGTGTCACGGCAGTTAATCCTGTTAGCACAGCTCTTGCTGTCATTCATCATCGTTATGGTCTTTGTCTGCAGTCGCCAGAGTCGTAATTACAGCCAGGAAATCGACGATTTGTGAATGAATTATAGAAGAGGCAGCTTTGATTTCATTTTCATTGTTAAAGCTTGCGAGCGGCACAAAGTGTCGTTTGTAGTAACGAGCCGACACGCGTCACTAACGCTATGGTCAGACCAGAACAATACTGAAGTAGGCGGAAAAGGGAAATTGAGAGAAAAAGGAGTATACCAGTGTCCAGTGACCTCTCTTTCACACAAACCGTTTTGTCTCCATCTTGTCGACGTAACTGTGTTGATGTTTTTTGGGCCGGGTTTAGAAGTCAAAGCGTGCTAAGGACGCGTGACCTGCTGTGCGCAGTCCATCTGTTGTACAGCTGGTCACTAGTCCACGGCTCGACGTCGGGCTGACACTGCAACAGCAAGAAGGCAACATCACGGGATGCTAACTAACCGACGCCGCAGCATCTGCAACCATCATCTGCAGGCCGGCATGTTGTGGACTAGACGCAGCTAAAACTCGACCCAACTGCTAACAGATTTCCTTTCAGCTGTCTTAGATCTTCAGATCTTCAAAGAACAATCTAATGTTGATTTTGAAGAAAGAACTTGCTTACACTTTCTTCAAAGTCTGAATTGTTTTGGCCGGCGTATTTTGTTTATATCGAAAATTTATAATTTAAGAAAATATCCGGTTTTAAGTTTTTGGCCTGACTTTTGTCAAATGGAGAACCCTACTCAAATACAGCTGGGATACTGGTCGAGACTTAAGCTTACGTTATGGGATCAACAAATTTTGAGTTTCGGCGAAGCGCTGATGCTTTTAATAGTCTTGTTTTGGCAAAAAAAACTTAAAACGTGAGAACTTTCTATCGTGTTATGTATATTGTGGTACATTGTATGCATGCCATTTTATAGTGGCGCTGTAATGGCAGACATGACGGAGAGTTTGTTGACGCATTTCTTACGTTGAACGACTACTTACTTTATATCATAATTTGCAGCTATAGGAGACTGTCGGACAGTGACAGTATAGGTCAGTGGATACAATGCAAGTGTGGTCGGTCGGTGGTCGGCCGTATAGTCATTACCTGCATCGCAGGGCGTGACTGACTGACCCAGCTGCTGTCATCAAAGAGCCATTAGAGCGCACCCAGCAAGCCACACACACTTGGCGCCGTCCATCTCCATTAGCCAGCTTTCTTTTGTATAATACTGACTTGGTGCTATGCAGGCCCCGGCCACTTTCACTAAGTGTTTTCTCAGTAATACAGCCGGAAACTGCTTCATAGCGGAGGGATGCATCTCTACGGATGACCCGGCCAGCAATTATAGCGCATGGTTCAAGCCATCATCACGCCCACGTACTATACACTTGAATTCACCAGGAGTTAAACAGTCAATAAAAGCCGTATTTAATGCTGTAAAGTTGTGTGAGCAAATAATCTCACGTACTGTACGTGGCACAGGTCGTACCGATTTCTCAGTTAATTACACGCGGATAGCTACTATAGACTAGACTGCAAGACAGTATCTAGCTCTTAGACATTGACGGCAAGCTGAACGTCTGGCAGTGAGACTCAACATCAGTTACTGCGCACTGTCATTGTAATTCGACGTTGTAAACTTGTCAATGTTGCCAAATCTGAGCAACAATGCGTTTGTCTGTAGTTAGAATGGCCCACATGATGCGATAAAACAAGAAATTTGAGCTAATGTTCACGATACGCGCGAGAGTCTATAGCAGTTCCTGTTCTATCCATTTCGTCTCAATTCATTCTTTTGCAGCCAAAAATCACTATAACCCCTATTTTTAAAGTTTAAGGTCATTCAAGGTCATCGATGTTGACATTTTTAGAAAGCTCCTCACCAGTGCTTGTTATACGATAAGCAGCATGTCTGCGCCTATCTGCAATCATTTCTACGCTAGACAAGCCAACCGTAGTTAAATAACCACTTTTTAGAGGGGTACCCTTCTTTGACACCCGCGTGCGCAGATCTCCTTGAACCTACATGGTCAGGACGTGGACTGCTAAAATCTAGATTCAATGCTGAAAATTTCATATGCAGCTTGCGTCGGTCTATCTCCAGCCATGTCGGCGCAATTCACTCTTGAAATGCGTGTCGCAGCCCGAAGTCGCCAAAAATTCACTATAACCCTATTTTCGGAGGTTCAGTCATTTAAGGTCATCGATGTTGACATTTCTAAGAAGCTTGTCGCCAGTGCTTGTTATGATAAGCAGCATGTCTGTACCTATCTGCAACTATTTTCACATTAGACGAGCCAATAGCGGTAGAATAACGCCTTTTTAATGGGGAGGGTGCCTTTGGTCTCTTCATTCATTACCCAGTGGCATAAAATTTTGTCACAAAATGCTAGAGACTCTACGCTATCATGTGGTAAAAACCCGAAGTCTCTATCTTACCTGGTCTCCAAACGGTACCAAATTGTGACAGACGGACAGACACAATTACCGTAGTTAATACGAGCTCAAGCTGTGCTAGCTCTCGCGCGTAATGAAATAAAATAAAACAACCTGTAGATATCATACCTTGTTTTATCGCAATTACTATTTGATGTTAAAAGTGAAAAGACATTGATTTGTGCCACATTTTGTGTCGGTCTGTTCAATACTTTCAGCGTTAGCCTACAAGCCGCAAGCCGCAAAACAAAGTAGCTTTGGTTTTGGCATATCCTGAATACACCGTGTTCGGAAAAAAAGTCTACACTTTTTTCTAAATAACTTCAATAAATTTAAACTTACTTTTATAATTTTTGGCACACATTATCAGAATGATACGCTTTACTAAAAGCATCTAAAATTTATTTTTCAAATTTATTTTAACTAAGTATTGCTAATGTAATCGTGACGTCATCGAAAATGCCATTTTTGCGGAAAGATAACGTCTAAATGAGCCTTTGCATTATGAAAAAAAAAATGATAAAGAAAAATTGCAAAACAACTTCAGAAATTGTTGGCATAAAAATAAATTACTTTTTATCCAAATTTTTAACATAGTCTTGCTTTTTCGTCATGTTAACGCGTGGCCGTCGCGTGCAGTACGGGAACGTCGTTGCTCAGCAGCCGTTATCAGCAAGCAACGTCATTTCAGCAGCATGCGTTAGCGTCGCGATAGTGCACAAATTTGTAACAAAGTTGTTAACTCAAAAGTTGGTTAATAGTAAGTTTTGTTATTGTTGATGACAACTAAGGCAGCTACAGGATAAAAACCTATTTTTCTGCATTTCTGTTTATTTTGGTGTGGAGTAAAGTAAGAATACGAAGTGTTTTATTTTACGCGGTAAAGTGGCGTCAGTATTTGGGCGAAGTGGACTATCAGTAAACTATCAGTTGCATGTTGCTTTTGTAATGTTGATTGCAAAATATAAGAAACATATGTTTAATTTTGTCAAAATTATTAACCGAAACACTGTTAGCTTTTTCACCTCGGATACAATAAAACGGCATTTTTGATGACGTCATAATTACGTCAACTCTACGTAGTAACATAGCAATATTAAAAGAATATTTCACCTGTTTAATAAAGTGAATATTCAGGACGACTCTTGTCAAAAATTATGAAAATGGGTTAAGGTTTGTCAAAGATATGTTGAAAAAACGTAGACTTTTTTCCGGACACGGTGTACGAGAGAATAAGCTAATACGCTGCGTCATCGATCACAGTAAAAGTTACCATTGCACGATCGACAAAAAGTAATATAGCCTGTCTACTGTATTCTAGGTCAGTGAAGAACTATATAGGGGCCTATTATCATATAATAACTATAGCCTCTGAAGGTTCTGAGGATTATCAGTCGAAAGCAGTGGCTAAGTAAGTTTATTTGTCAACACTCAAACACTATAGACCTATTAGCAGTAAAAATTTACGTTTATTTGCCAACGACTTTTACAAGAGAACACTTAAAATATTGGACATTAAGTAAGGCAGGCTACCTGCAAAAGGCTATAGCCAATCAAGATTCAAGAAAGGTTGAGATTTTAACTGGCGAACTTAAGTTACTTAACTAGAAAAGACAGAAGAGACGGCTACAATAATGAAAGTCGTCGTTTATGACCACGCCATGCGCTGTCGTTTGTTGCCAGTCTATGATAGATATTTTTACCGTTATAATATAGTATTTGACATCAGTGTTTATTTTCGGTGATTCGTAGCTACGTGTTTTAATTGCGACTCAAAATATGTCTATTTTTTGATCGTGTTCTTTTTTGTTTATCTAATCATTTTGTAACGTTCTTTTGAATGTCTGTTTTAAATTTAAAACTATTGTTTTTTTTAAGATTATACGCGAAATCGTTCGTTTTCAAACAACGGCTTTGCAGTGTCGGTCGCAGATTAGCAGTAAGTGAAAAGTCGCACTGTTGTCACAATTAGTGCAGTTTTCCCCCGGGGCCAACAGGCCCCTCGACAATGGCGCGACAGACGATCGCGCCATCTGTCAAAGTCAAGTCACGTGACGAATTATAATATGACGCCACCGGGGCATCTGCGTGATCAGCGAGTTGGAGTTATAAGCGACAATGTCGGAATGAAATTAGTGTTAAATTATTAACCCATTGGGGACATAAATTTACATAATTAGTAATTACCCTTACCAAACTGCAACGATTACTGTAACCTCTTTTTGGAGAATCTGAACAAGTTGTTATACGTATGTTATTCTATTGTTCCTCGCTGATGGCGTTTTTGATGTGGATAGAACTTCGTGAAAATAAAAATGCTGCACAAATCTTGCAAATACATCATCTAATCAAACCTATGTTGAAAGATAAACGGCGCATTGACTATATGTATACAAAAAGCCCAGCCGTTGCTAAAATAGCCGACCGTACTGGTTGTCAGTGACTTTCAAGGTCATCCAAGGTCGATAATTTTACTTCATCTGAAAGGGCATATGCCACTTTCTATTAGTGATTAATAGTAGACTAACCTTGGCCGTATTTCTCACCGTTTCCAAGACATGGCCAGTTTTCCTACCCCCTCCATTCAACCCCAAATTTGAAAATCTTTTTCTTGCACTAAAAGGCTAAAGTTTTGCAAGCCCAAACATGGCTAAGTATTTGTGTTCAACGTTTTTTTTCTAAAACCTAAAACTTAGCCACAATACATCCGATCCGTTACAGACGGACGGACGGACAGACAGACAGACAGACAGACAGACGGACGACAACCATGCCAATAGCTCGACCGTTACTAAAGTACGGTCGGCTAAAAATGAAGCATTTTTCTAACACTTTTACCTTGCACGTAACCACGCCTCGGTTAACGTATTTTATCTGAAATGACCCGTCCGTGTATTAAAATTAATAGCTGTGCTGATTTCAGCTAAAAGCACTCTTATCGACTTGACAATGTGGCGACTGACGAGACATTCAAAGTTTAGACTATTTGGTGCAGCAAACTAAAACAAAAGCATTGTCCTTGTTTCGATATTGTGTGACTGCCGCAGCTATGCAGTGTAAAACAGTTTACTCTGGGTCAAAGAAAGTCTCGATCAGGAGAGGCGAAACTGAACTTAAATGGAGACGACTTAGTACGTATTTCTAGTGCTAATTTCGCGAAAATGGTGGCCATGCGAAACAGCTGTGGACTGGCGGCTACGGTAAATCTAACGGAAGCGGACTTCTTCAATGGAGTGTACTGTAGCTTTCTATGCATACAGACTGGATTTCGCCCACTAACTAAAGGTTGCTTTGGGGTGTGTAAACCTGATGTTCTTCATTTTTGAACGCGCTATCGCGCTCATATTAACCACTATTTATTGTCGAAACATTTTTCTAAACCTCTTGTTCTTCAGCAACTGTAAATGCTTTTGCCTATAAAGAGTTAAAAATTGGTCGGAAGGGCGGCGGAAATGCGAAGCGTCGCTGTCGGCGCGGCAGGCGCCGTGTTGACAAGCAGACAATGCACGCAGTCGCTGTATCTGTCAGCCATCCGTGTCCACAAGTTGATAACCCATCGTCCTACCCACCCAGCCACTGAATCATCGAGTCATCCGCACTGACAGGACATTTATTATCTCACCCGCTCAGCAAAACTCAACCATTAATAATGTTCAGCGACAGCAGAATGTATGCACATCATCGTCAGTCATACATCGTACATGACAGCCGTTGGCGCCTGTTGGGCGAACATGCTGTGAATGTGAATTGATCCTAAACAAACGGCATGCAATACAGGCATATTCGATCGTAAATATATTACAAATTTACTTTAATGCAGTTACTGCGAAGTAGAAATTTTGCACTTAGCAATGCAAAATGTATCCAGCTTTGATCGGATTCTGTAACTTTATTGACCCCCAGAAAAAAGAAGTCACGCTGTTTACCGTACACGAAAGTCGAAAGATAAGTAGCTCAAGTTGATATAAAAAAAATAAAACGAGCCATGGTTCAACGCCGATGAGATTGTACTTTTAAACGAGTCAATGATCGTTTGGCCACGACTTGCAATGCAAATTTTGGCTAGGACCTATGAGTTTCGACTTGCAAAGCTCCTCTTTTCCTGGAAAACCGAGGTCCCTGCCTCATTACTGTTATTTGGGGCCACACGCACGACTGTCCCTGCATCTCATTCTGTCCAACAGGTTTTGCAGGATGCACGAGTGTTAGGACCACAAAAGTCAGACGAACCGACAGTTGCATCTGTCATTGCTTTCGGTACGTTTAAATTATTATTACAGACAAAAAAGTTGAAGAACCACAAGGAAGCTGCAGATTATAGAGTAAAACGTGTTGTCTAGACTCAAGCGCTGCGTCCGACGATGACGTGCTTTAGCCGACCGTACTTAAGTAACGGTCGAGCTATTAGCATGATTGTCGTCCTTCTGTCCGTCTGTAACGGATGTATTGTGGCTAAGCTTTAGGTCGTAGGAAAAAACTTTTACACGAATAATTAGCCATGCGTGTTGAACTTAGGCATGCAAAAAAATTTTCAGCCATCTAGTGCTAGAGGAACATTTTCAAATGGGGGTTGATTGAATAATGGAGGCGGTAGCAAATTTAACGGAAAACTGGTCATATCTTGGAAACGGCGAAATTTACGACCAAGGTTACTATTAATCATTAGGAAGTGGCATATTGGCTTTCAAATTATGTGAAAATCATTGACCTTAGGTGACCGTAAAGGTCACTGAAAACCAGTACGGTCGGCTATCCTAGCGACAGCTGGGCTTCTTGTTGACGTTTGTATATCTGCGCTGTTAGATTTCTGATTTGCTTGGCGAGTTTCACAGCATCTCTCAACGGCTGCGACTGCCAGTGGACGAACTTGCCGAGTCTGGTGGCGACGTCTGGAGAATCTTGCTGTTGCTGACGCCGCCGCTGCTTCTGCTGCTGATGGTGATTTCGGATAGGAATGAACACAAGCGGCTGGCGTTGTGCCGCTGGCGGCGACACCTGGTGAATCGGTTTGATGAAGCTCGGCTGAGCTGGTTGTGGCGTTTGGTGTAGATACGGCGGCGTCTGCAGCGGTTTTTGATGCTGAAATTGTTGCTGCGACTCTTGTGGATGCTGATGCTGTTGTTGCTGCCGAAAACACTGCTGATAACTTCGTTGATACGGAGGCAACGGCTGATCGTATGCATTATAATGAGCAGACTGGGGACCGGTCATGAACTGTTCTGATGGTTCATGGCGTAAACGATATTCTTCTCGTGGAGGCGACCAAGTCCATGCAGAACTATCACCATTGCTCTTGTTCACCTGCATCGAGTCATTCCGTATGGAAAACCTTCGAGGTGTTGTCGGCAACTGCAGGCTGTCGGTCGTCATGCATCTACAGCGTTCTGCACGATACATCACACTTCGACCACCACCACCACTAAGCCTACCATCATCATCATCATACTTGGACCTCACAGCACCTGACATTGGATAATCTCGCCCGGTCTCAGCTGGTAGACGGAACTGACTCGTTTCATAACGCACGTGTCTGCCTTTACTCTGTCGACATTCGTCATTAATATTATTGTCGTTATCGTTAGCGTTATCGTCATCGTTACTGTCGTCAGACACTGGCGTCTGCAGTCGAGTCCGACGTCGACGTGCGTCCTTCTGCCGGTGCTGTTTATCTGTGCTGCCCACACGTCGTGTTGCTGTCTGTCGAATGATCGCTGTCTTCACTTTCTTGACGTCGTGCAGTATATAGCGCATCAGTTCCCCGGCGCCACTGTTAGGTTCGCTATTATTCGCTAGGGGAGCTGCGCTTCTGAGGGTCGGCGTGGGGACGTTCTGGTTCGGTACCTGGCTGGCATGTGGTGGTGCACACGGTGATTGTGGTTGATTGGCGCACCTGCTGCAGGTGAGTTGATCTGAGAGTAGCGCACCAAGCGCTGACAACACTTCACTGGCGTCGACACGACGCTTCGCTTCTTCACTCGTTGACACTGCCGTATTAACCTGATCAACAAAAAACAATCGCCTCTAATTAAAATGCATACTGAAATTTCACAACTGCAGTTACACCGCATTAAATCACGGTTACAAATAGCCTACCACTGAAATGATGCAGAAAACAGATAGAATTTCAGGAATTTAAGTTAAGAATTAAACGTTTACACGGCTTGTTTGTAATGACGTCACTACAAGTTTTGCGGACTTTTTGTCAGATCTGTCCAATCGTAATTTTATTATTTTTTACTGATTTTTAGTTTTTGCCACTGTAATATAGTTTCCTTTTTTGTAAGTTGCAATTATTTAATTCATTTTTGTTTGCATCGTGTTATCTGACTTCGTTTCTGTTTAGTTTTTATAATGACGTAAAAATCCAAAAGATCGACATAAAACAAACAGTTAAAATACATCTTATTTGCTACTTGGCAGTGGACTAGATAGCCGATGCAAAAAAGAATCGTGTGAAAGCATAGATTTAAGACGGTGGATCGCAAGGGAAACTGTTGCTGTGTCTCTTGTGGATGCTGATGGTGTTGTTGCTGCCGAAACGTGAAACGAGAATAAAGTTTCTCGGTTGCAACCAGAAACTATGCAGACATTATATTATTATCTATGACTACCTTGGCCGCAGTAGCATCGGTCGTTGCCGACTCATGACGTAATAACGACGACGACTCTGCTGCGTGTAGGTAATGTGACTGAATGACGTCATCACTCGGTTGAGACGTCAGTTCTCTCAGCGTGCGGTATCGTCCGACAGTGGCATCGCGCATGCTCAGCTGTGCACCGCACGCACCACACTGCAGTAATTCACTCATATCCGCTTTATCCTTGTCGTTGTCATAGTCGCTGTCAAACCGAAAGCTCATCGACTCCGCGGGTGATTCTGTCAATGACGTCACTTTCACCGCGTAGGGCGAGCAGCCCGAGTTGTTCACCGCAATGACGTCACAGGTCTGCGTTGAACGGCTGAGTAGTAGGGCACTCTCCTTTCCAAGACCTATAAATACGTTAGCAAATAGGCAATTTCTATCGCTGTGTATAGCCTGCAGGCTTAAAAAAGCATATATGTCGGTGTAACAAAACTTGGCACGATGTTCACATGTGCAGACAAAAAGCCCAACAGTGTCGCTAGGGTAGGCCGACCGTACCGCTTATATCCGAAAGCCAAAGTTCGACTTCCCGTCGCAGAGAGAAAGCGATTTTACAGAGGTGACCAGAGTTTCATACACGCTATGTTAACGCTACTAACAAACGCTTGAATAAACGCTAAGATACGGTAATTCGGCGCACGTAGATAATGGATGCAAGCAGAAACTATGCGTTAAAAAATGCGGCCAAACCGCTAGAAATATCGACATAGTTATTATTGACAGTCTACAGGAACTCGTCATCGCTTTATCCAACGGTAACATCGCTGATCTCCCCCTACAACATACCGTTTAGCCACAATACATAGGCTTCTACGTCACAGACAGACATACACAGCTTTGTGCCATATACACGACCGTACACGTAAGTACGATCGGCCAAAAGAACTGAGCTCATTTCATTTTGCGAGGGCTTTTCAGCCTGATGACTGCGTCATCTTACGGTTCCTCGAGCCTCGTCATCAGAGTTGTTTATATGTCGCTTTTAACCTAAAATTTACCTGCATTACGGCAGTGATGTCATCAAGGACATTGTGCTCATAGACAAGGACAAGGCCAAGGTCATGGGACCCAAAGACAAAGACTTACAAAAACAGCAAGGACAAGGATGAAGACAAGGACAAGGATTTGAAGCCGAGGACAAGACTAAGGACTTGAGACCAAGTTTAAGGCCAAGGCCAAAAAAACTCGAGGTTAAAACCAATTACATCTAAAAGGCCCTACCACAACGACACATTGCTGTCAACTGTCGGACTTCAATAAGATCTTGCACATTTTGAACGTCATTAGTAGCATCATACTACTGAAATAGTCCAACAATGCAAAAAAATATCAGATAAACAAAAAAAACTGACATCTTGTGACCCTTGCAATTCCAGACTCGCTAAGTTTAATTTATGTGACAAACTATCCATTATGTTGTATTTATATACAACTTCAAAGTTGTAGGACTTGAGACCAAATTGGTCCAGTGACATTGTTGACAACGATGTTGTGCTGGTTTCGACAGTTGTCGAAAATAATGGTGTCTTTAAATTACATAAAAAAAACAGGGCCAAGCAATGAACCCTGTGTGATGCCACTAAGAACATCAGACAATGTGACATAAGTGAGTGGGTTCCAATTACTAGCATCACAGGTTTCGGTATGTCAATAGCTACTGTTCAATATTTTTTGTCAGTTTGTCTATAATAAATTGTTAATGAACAGAATTTATTAAAGTCCTCGGTATTATGGCCGAAGACTTTGTTTCAAAGCCAAGGACAAGGCCAAGGACTTGGAACTCGAGGACGAGGAAGAGGACAAGGACACAGCTCTTTGTCCTCGAAGCGCCTCGAAGACGAAGACAAGTCCTCGAGGACACATCACTGCATTATGGCATTATCGCCGTTGTCGTCGATACTACAGAAGTAATTAAGTCAAAAATAATTCAAGATTTAACTTTGAATGATACATAATAACCCAACCAAAAGCAAAATAAATTCTTAATCCGTGACCGCACCCAACTCAACCCAACCCATGTCAACCCTGGTATATAATACGCCGCCAAATTATGTAACTGGACACTCGTAGACAAACCACACTAGCATGCACAACAGGAAAATTCGTTATAAACATGACATTGTATAGCCGTGCTGAGCTAAAGACATGCAAACAAATTAAGCAATAGGATACAGACGTGATGATGATGCTTACCGTCGTCGCTGGTGGCAGAATTCATGTCGCATTCATCTCACGCGTTTTTCGTGCCTCGAAAAACTGCAAAGCAACACAATGCGGAATAGGCCTACAGTTAGTAGAGCTATCACTTTGGCTAAAGTGGCATTGTGTCGGAAAGGTGCTAAGCTCAGCACATTGCAAGTTATCTGGAATGATCTTCTGCAAATGATGATGATGATAATGATCACACTTCGATAACGCCGTTATAGGTCTTCAGAAGCGCCAATGCAGAGACAAAGGGCAAAAACTGTGCAGAACTTTCACAAGTCTACACTGCAGGCGTGTGTGGAGACCACTTTGAACACTTCACTGACCAGGAGTCTGCACCACACGGATGGAAAACTAGTGATTGAAGTCATTCGATAACAGGCAAAACCGCTGATCAGTGCCGCCGTCCAATAGAACATAAATAAACAAATGCAATTTTTGACTGCAGGGTTCAATCCCATTGATATCCCTCTTTTTCCTTAGGGTCAACGATTGATGAACCCTGAAAGTGTGCCTGCTAAATAGCATATGTAGACAGTGTTTGAATTGTGAAAAATTAGCTGGGGGTTGAACTTTTCGACGGTTAAAGCCCGACCAAAATTGTGATGTAAATCGTATGCATATAGTATGTAGGTGACCGCCAGTACATAATTTGACTGTGTGTTAGGGGGTTGAGAAAACAGTTGGGGGGTTTAACCCCCCAACCCTTCCCCCGGCAATTCAAGCACTGCGTGTACGGCCTAAATTCGTCGAACAGTTAGCAGGGTGCGCGAATGTGACAGACAGACAGACCACGCACGCTACGAAAAAAACGGTAAAATAAAACGATTTTGTGTAAAACTAAATCAGTAATAAGTAGGCCGATCGCGTCCACAAATATGGATTGTGCAAACAAACGATTAACCTGTGTCAGCGCCGAACGGCAAATAGCTCACACCATCTCTACGCAGCTTTCTAACAGATTAAAATGAAAAAAAACAAAGAACCTTTGTAACTTGGCGATATTGCGTTCACAGTCAGTGCTGCACAGCACCTTAGCTCGATCTGCATGGATGTCTGTGCGCAGCTGACTAGCGGTAAAGTCATTTCTATATTGTACGGTGCATGAACGTGTTGAAACAGGTTTGGATCCGACCGCTGCCGTGGCCAGCTGCACTAAGCATCGGCTTCTTGGCACGGTCGTTCAATGTCTTGGTCGATAGCCGCTCAACAGGCTACTCGCATGCACCCAATGAACCACTAAACAGACTAAACAGACTGCAGAGAACAACGCAGCCATAAACGTCAGATTTGTTACGTACGTAGCAGCGAATAAAACAAGAAATTTGAGCTAATGCTCACGAGACGCGCAAAAGCCTATAGCAGTTCCGGTTCAGTAGTTTAGCTGAAAATTGGGGTGTTCACGCTAAGTTAATATACAAATACCATATTCTGTATCTGGGTCGCATAGGCCTAACGTGGCGCCACCTTGTGGATGATATAGACTGGTGTCGCACCCCGAAATCGCCAAAAAATTCCATAAAACCCCCTATTTTGGCGTTCAAGATCATTTAAGGTCATTGAATTCGGCGCCAATCGAGAGCCAGTGTACGACTTCCTATTAGTGATTAATAGTAACCTAGACCCTATTTCTACCGTTACTGAGATACAGCGAGTTATTGGCCAAAAATCGCAAATTTTGCCCACCCCCTCTCATTTAGCGCCCTCGTTCGGGGTGACCCCTTCGAATTTATGGAAAAGCTTTACGGTTCTTGAAACTAGATCTTCTAGGCAGCCGTCGGTGAAGATTTGGTGATCCTATCTTGCGCCGTTTTTGACTGATCCACCAGTGTGACAGACGGACAAACGGACGGACAGACGGACAGAATTGCGATGGCTGAGACGCGCTGAAAGCAGTAGCTGCTTTCGCGAGTAAAAATGTGTAATAAGCATATAAAGTTATGTAGCTTACCACTGACATCAATCAAGCACTTGAAGCACAAGCACTGATGATCACAAAAAAAACAAACACATCTAATCAACATTTTAGACACGTAGGAGTAAGCTTACTGCAGAAAATCTCAGTCATCAGGCAATCGTAACTGCTTCACTTTGCAATGCCTCTGACAATGTTGTTAAGTCATCAGTGTCTACTTTCTATCACCGTCATTCTCCATCAAGTAACACCACAAACTCAGCACACACGCGGCTGTCGCTTTTCTTGGTGATAGCCTATCTGGTCCGAATGCTTGCACTGTTACTGTTTCACAATTTTTAGGTGCAGTCGTGCGTCATAAAGCTAACGGTCTTGAGCCATCAAACAGTTACACTAAAACTCACCATTTTCCGAGTACCAAGCCTATTCAGCGTATTAGATATTTTTACCATTTTACGTAGATGCGCTAGATAAATCAACGTTCTAGTAAGCATCGTAGAATGTGCATGAAGACCACTCGGTTCAATTTTTCCTTGAATCCACCATTTTAACAAATTTACGTAGGTGACTGTGTTTCTTTGGCGTACGACTGATTCTGAATCTGACTAAGAATAGGACCTAATGCGGCGGTTATTATCATTACGTAGTTGTAGACGTGACGTTTTTTACGCGCAACAGCAGCGCGTCTTAGCCATCTCAATTCTGTCTGTCCGTCCGTCTGTCCGTCACACGGGTGGATCAGTCAAAAAAAATGCAAGCTAGAATCACTAAATCTTCACCGTCGGCTGTTTGCAGACTCCAGTTTTAGGAACCGTAAAGCTTTTCCATAAATTCGAAGAAGATCACCCCGATCGAGGGCGCTAAATAAGAGGGGGTAGGAAAAATTGGCGATTTCTAACCGATACGGCGTTGGCAGAGCGAGACAGGTCACGCTCTCTGGCGAGTACACGTAAAACACTATAGATAATTGGCCGCCGGTCGTCTGGCGCTCTCTGATAGAAACATAGATTTTGTTTTACTGTTGCTGTTGCGCGTTCCCCTTTGCGTTAACTGCATGAGCTTTTCTTGTTATAGTATTGCCTTTGCATGGCCATCTGCCTCATTGCCGCTGTAACTGACAGCTAATAATTGATTGCTATAGCCGGTCGGTTGTGAACTCTGGTGAGACAAAGCGCTTCTTTAATGGCGTCCAATAGTAAGCAAGCGGCATCGTTAATGGACTGAAGCCTGGCAAATGCCGAGTGCACTATACGCGGCGTAGATTAGCGCTAGTTCGCCAGATGGTGCCACGCGACCGTCGCGACAACTTATGCGGCTTCGACGACACCTTGCAATTACTCGATAAACAAGCGCTGTATCATCCGGGGATGAATTTTGAATGTGCCCGAACCAAACAACTTCTTAATTACAGTTGTATGACAGACAGTCCGTACCCCCAGATATTCCGGGCTAGAACAGCCACTGCATGTGCCCAATCACGAGTCTATCACGAGTCTGTGACAGACTCGTGATTGGGCATAGGCAGTGGCGGTTCTAGCCCGGAATATCTGGAAGCACGGCCCCATGGCGGGCGCGGTAGCGCAAGCCTTTAACGGGGATCTGGGGGAAGAACCCCCAGCGGGGCCCAGATACAAAGCCCCTGGTCAGGGGGCTAGAGGGCAAAGCCCCCCTGAAGCTGAAGCACTTTTGGCATTTGGACGTACAATGGAAGTCACAAATTTGGCCATTTTTCTAAAATTTGGAAGCGCAAAGAAATCAGATATTTGTCTTATCTTTGCAAAAAATCACAGGTGGCCACAAAAATGGAGGGGGCCTGGAGCAAAACTAGGTGGGCCTGTGCCCCCCCCCGGCCCGGGCCTAAAACCGTCACTGGGCATATGTCTTTCTCGGTCTATTATTAGGCTTACTACTCACGTTCAGCGTTTTTACGCGCGAAAGCAGCAACTGCTTTAACGCGTCTTAGCCATCGCAATTCTGTCTCCGTCTGTCCGTCTATCCATCCGTCACACGGGTGGATCAGTCAAAAACGGCGCAAGCTAGGAAAGCCTAGGATTAATAAATCTTCACCGCCGGCTCCTTGAAAGACTATAGTTTCAGGACCGACTTTACCTAGACCGAGTTTACCACGATCGAGTTCACCTATACATCTAATTTAGCTGGCGTCAGTGACGGCGTTCTGTGTCGACCTTACGTACTGCTGATGACTTGGCCATGCTGTCTTTGACCCATCAGATGTCTACCGCTCAAGAACTTGTGTCCACAACATAGCAGCTGTGTCTCGAACAACCCGAGCGATTGATTTTCACACGCAAATAGTGCACCATTCAACTGGAACTGACGCAAATGATAATATCATTTATTCGCTCGGTATACATGTATTTATAATTTTTCTTTTGTTAATTTATTAGTGATGATTATCCAAAGTACATGCATATAGAAACGACAAATTTGTTGCGGAGATAATGGATAAATTATAAATGAGTATACCTTTTGTTAGGAGATTTTATCAGATTTATAGCGAAATGTCATTATCACACGTATAGACCTATAAGTTACAGAACACAGCAAATAGCAATCACGTAGTAAACTTTGCAGGAATTGTCATTACGTTTCCGACGAAGACGTTTAGACACAAGGTTGACAAGCAAGTTAGACCTACGCAATCTGAATTCTAAGATACTTTCATGTCACAGTCGTAAAACAAAAAAAAACCGTATCAACGTTGTCTTTGTTATAATATTGTTTTGCCACATGTTCGACACATTTTTCATATTGCGCTAATTCACGGTGCACCTTGGCGAAGTTCGACTGTTGAGCACATCGTTATTTCCTCCTCGGTTTGCAACGCTCTAAGGTCTTTTGCGTATGTCTAAATCTAACTCCGTTCCTGGTCAGTCGATGTAGCGTATCGCGTTGTATTTGCACAGATGATATTCGCGACAGATCGACAACGCTTTTGAGAACAAAGCTGCGAGATGCAGCAGCAGCAAGTTTTCGCAGCCATGCATTAATCCCTCAGGAGGTGCGTCCGTCAAGAGTCTGAATAAGCGCAAGAGCACAACAACATCTTATTAGTCTGCTTTGATGTATAATAAACTTTTGTATTTTTCGGACTTATAGTTTTAAAATGTTTCAGTTTACGCTTTGTTAGTTGTTCATTGCACCACATCTCGACAAGAAAAGCAACTAAAACATATAAATTGAATAGTTTTTTTTCTTCAGAAAGTATAAGTAATCGCAGCAAGATGTCGTGTATTCATGTGATTTGCCTGTTGCCATGGTAACAAATTCAGCTGCAGCAGCTGCTGCATCAACTGACGAACATGATGTGGACAGCTCAGCTGTACAAGGCAAAGATAAAAGCTACAGCAGCAAGCGTCGAGTATTTGCACGCCGTCGGAAACACGTCACTTGTCGCTGGTCAACCACGTGACTGTCCCACGTGACCCGCTGCCCAGGATTACAGCTACCCGACCTATCCAAAGGTCTCGTCCGGTGTCGCCGTTCATTTGCGCTGATCGACCAAACATAAAAGCATTGCCGCGATTATTATTACTATTGCTGTTAATAAAGAAATTATTTTGTGATGTCCGTGACAGACTTCGACCGACAGCCATTACTTCAACTATGTCTTTTAAAAATAATTAGTGTACATTTTCGCCGTTTCATAAAAAATATTTTTTGTTAAATATTAAATATATACAAATAATGCCTGTTTTTAATTTCACGACACTGCGAGTAGTAAAAGGAGCTTCGAGTTAAGTAATGCATTTACAAAAGTTTTCTGTTTCAGATTACTGAATTGAGACTCTACGGACGTAAGTTACAAAGCTGATAAAGTCTAAACTTAGCAGACAGCGTTGTTGCAAAATGTGCGGTAGACCTATATTGCAACCAGCATTTTCTGTATATTAGCATTTTTTCTGTTATTTTTAATGCGAGGAGATAAAAGAGTTTGATTAGTGCTAATTATAGAAAATACCTTACTGACAATGTTTTATTTTAGCAAAAGATTCGTTATCGCACAGAAACCGCTCAACATCTTATTATATTAAAAATGTAGTTCAAAGGTAAAACAATTTTAAATTACATCATGTTCCTTTTTTGTTAAAATGTCACATTTTCTTGCTTTAACATGCGACAATAAATGCTTAATGCAATATGCACGCAGAGCCTATAATCCGTCTTGCATCGGTTAATGGACGATGTGAAATGTATTGAATTTCGAGAGAATCTACAAATGGCACAAGGTACAGCCATCATTTTAATGCAAAGCAAAGCTTACATAGTGGGTCATTAATGCACTTTCACCAAGTTATGTTATCTGTGCCAGTAAAAATACTTACCGTGTTAGCTACAATGCATATCTTAATCGACCATCGCTATCGTCGAAATGCTCTATGTCGTACGACGGTCGGACGAAACACCGCACCGAACCTCACCGGACGTCTGATGTGGTCCTGTGCGGTGTTTCGTCCGACCGTCGTACGACAGCCCTAGCCGTTGCTAATAACTGTAACAGTTTTTGTTAAGTCCACTTGAATGATTAAACACAGATCTATATTTTCGACTTCTACAATAAACAATTTTCCTCGTGTGCGGCTCTGTGCTTCGTTGCCTTGCTTTTTAACTTAAAGAAGTTTTGCACTGATGCAGCATAATGACCGCTGGATGCTAACAATCCGTTGTAATGAACGACCGTGAGTACAGAGTGTGCCGGTAAGCGGATGAAGCAGAAATCATCATCAGGATGCTGCTCGTGATGCAGGTGCCGCGCAGCAGCTGAAGCCGCCAACATGCAACGCTGTCGCCGCCTGCGTGAAATGCGACTCTAGCACCCGCAGTCTCAATGCAGACTGCTAATTTCGCATCCTGTCCAGTGCCGCATGCATCTACCAGCGCTCTGACGACGAACTTAATGCATCTGAATCAACGACTGTGTAATCCAGATCGCTGTATAATGAGCCAGTCATCGAGTTCTTTCGGCAGAAAGAATTGCCGCAATTGTGTTCGTAAGGTATCGACATTCGACAGATACGCTTGGACACTGTCGTGGACACTTCAATAAATTAGGATTATAGCAAACTTTCAGTACCAACAGTGCAAGACAAAAACCAAGATCACAATTTTTGGTTTCGCGACCGGTCTAAAGACCGAGAACATCTGAACTTGGCTCGAGACCACACCTCAGTCCCGGAACGACGACGACGACGACGACGACGATAATGCTATGTATGCGCAGAGCGTCTTCATCACTTATCGTCAGTCTCATCCGACTGTGTGGCTTCGGCAACTGAGCGTTTCCGGTCGCCGCTGCTCGTGTCTGGAACAGTCTCTTTGAACATGTTTCTTTCGCACTTTTCAGAAATGTTTTTCTTTTCCGTCTCAAAACTCACGTGTTCAACATCTGTTTTGCTGTGAAGTTCATGTTACCGACTTTGACATTCCAATCGTTTCTGATACTAGCCCCTTTCATTACATACATGTACATCATACGTACTGTCACTCACTGACAGTCAGCAATGGTTTGCTTGCGGTTGCCGGGTGGCACATGCATGTTTACGTTTACATGTTTAAATGCAATGTTACGTTTAGCAATGCTCGGTAGCGGTGCCGATGCTGCGACGGCTGATGAGCCGTGAACGTCAGCTGCGAAGTCATGGATGCGGAAGCAGCACGAACCCACACTGGCTGGCTGGCAATGACGGCTGAGTGGTTGTTTGTTTCTGATCGATGATTGGGTGTGTCAGCGCGACGTCAGGCGGCCATCAACACTCGGCCAACTCGTCCAGTAATAATCGCGCCTGACACGCCACTCCGCGACGCTATCAGCGCCGTATCGTTCTGTAATTAATTATCCATGCCACTTCGACCGGCTGCGCCGCAGCGCCGTTTTTTCGGCGTCTTCTCGGCTGGTTCTCTCACCAGCACGCGTCGCGTCCATTCAGCTCGCATGACCGGGAACCAGGCTATGACGATGGTATCGCGGCGCTCCGGCGGTACTACTTTATTGGCAGAGGCGGTCGGCGACAGTCATTATGAGGGCGTACGGCGCGTGCGGTCGGTCGGACCGTATTGTCGTTAGATTTATCGGCGTGCGTTGACCGGACGGAGGGACGACGTGCAGCGTGAAACGCGTTAGCACTGCACGCCTCGTGTCCGTGAGACAGCGTCAAGACAGGCGAGTGTCGACCGACCAAGCTGATTGATGAGAGAGGCCGGCGGCCGCAAGGTGTCGCTTCACTGATAAGACGCCTTCAACGACGCAAGCTTGCGTCGTCGTCGCTGCCGACAAATTGGTCGCTGGCTGGCCGCCCAGCTGCAAGCATGTGTCGCCGTGACCGACCTCGCCGTCAGTCCCTAGCCATCCGTGCTAGCCACGCATCCACGGTCTCCGCGGTCAGGCTTGTTCCACGCTCCGGCGTAATATGCCCTAATAGCGACCGATGAATTGGCGGATGTAGGCTAGACTTGGGCCATGCAGTAAAGCAGAAGTTAACTGGCCTACAAAGCACACGCGAAATAACGGCGTAGCAATAGCGCTACCCTATTTACAGATAGCTTTGCAGCGGATTGTCGTACGTTTTTATGCGTCTGTCTTATCTTGCAGTCCTACTGTCAGTCAGTTTGTTCCCTTAGAGCTAACACTTCGAAAACAAAAGGGCGAATTGGAGAAAGCAACTTAGCATTCTTGAAATTACCGTACGTCGAAAACCCCGAAGAAAATTACGCGTATCTTGCCTTTGCCGCTCGACGTCTGTGCTTTTAATCGATGGGCACTCTAAAACAGTCACAGCAATTCAACGCTGAGATGTCTAGACGGTTTACACTTGTGACAGGGAATTCCGTTGATGACGGAATTGTTAACGCGTGAAACGCTCGGCAACTGGACGGACGCCCGCATATCACGTCGGCACATGTCTTGTTTGTCCATCACTCCCCAATGTGAGTAAAGAAAGCATCAAACGGAAGGCTGCGTGGTAAAGATGGTCGAATGAGGCCTGGAGGGTCATTCAGTGTTCTATTGGTCTGTCGTTAGATGGACGTTGTGTGGACGTTGTTGACGCCTTCGCACGCTGACCACTCTCCGATAACATTGACGACGCGTTCTTCGTCGCTCGCTGTCGAGAATGGCTCGCTCGTGTGACGACCATCGTGCCGCGTGTAAATTTGTATTTCCGCTCGGACGGCGATTGTTTGATCACGCAACGCGAGCGCGTCCGTCGTGACACGGTCCGGCCCGGCAGCGACGGCTTATCGCCGGCCGGCAGACGGTCCAGCGTGCGGGGGCTCGGCTTAGCGCCGGTGTCACATTAAAATGTCTGCCCCATGAAAAATCCGCCTGGGGAGAGATAACCACGGAATTGATATGTCTTCCCTGACCCCAAAAAGTCTGCCCATTATGAGATTGCCCCTCAGAAAAGTCTCACCCGGCCGTCAATTTACAGGTAAAAATCTGTCCCCCGGGTGGCCGCCGGACGGGGTGAATTTTTGCCGAAAAATTGTCGGCCGGAGGAGATTTTGCTGAGGGCCGATTCTATAATGGGGCAGTGCCGGCAGACGGGTTCGGCGTGCGGGCGGGGGCTCGGCTTAGCGCCTGAGCGATAATGCGCGGCCATTATGTCGGCCGAGAAAGCTATTCATTTAGCGGCAGGCTGTGACGGACAGGTGGATTCAGCTGCAGCTGATCGACGCTGACTTCACTGTGACGTCACTTCCGCTCTTCCAGTCGCGTTCAACTACACGTCGCTGATGATAGTTCGAGCAATATCCGCACGCAGCTGTCAGAGCATTATGAACTGTTCAAGTTCACTTACCGGTACCGGAAATTGCGTACAATAGAGGTACAGACTGATCCAAAATAGTTAGCCAAGTAAAATTTTTGTTGCACTTTATCAAACATTGATTGGCCGATTTTCATTTTTTTACTGGAAAACTTAGCAGTATATTTCAATTAATTTAATAAGAATATATCTCACGCTTACCACACTTTGCTTGCGTCGCTACACTACCTTGTGAAAAATAGTTCCGCCCTCGACATCGAAATTTTCGTTTCGCTGATCTTAACCCACACACTGCATACTTCCTTGCCAGTAGAAAATCTGACTTTTATATCAGCTTTTACATTCGTTTGATGATAACCACCCTGATGATGCAGTGTGTGACTATGTGTAGGCGTGTTTAAGCAAACCGGAAGTCACGTGAACTGGGTGAACCGGGACAGTGTGACGTCAGCACGGCTACCCAAGTCGGCGTCGGTTCATCGAGTGCAGCTTACTTGTGTCTGTCTTTCTGTCTGTCTGTCTGTCAGAATGATGACGTCGAGTATGTTGCTGCTATGGTTCGTCATCATGTGAAGCTCACCCGTCTCATAAACCCGCGGCATGTTTGCAATGGTACACGCCTGCTGTCGCATACATAATTTGTTAGACGACGGACAGATGCCGGGTGGCATTGTATTGACTAAAGTTGGATTAATGATGACCACAACCACGTGTGTACAAGTCAAAGGGCGTGGGCGACCTTGCGACCTGACGTTTAGTTCGCGGGGTTTGAGTAAATACAACACTCGACATTATGGTGATGAACTGTAACGTATAGCAATCATTGTCAGTCGTCGATGACGACTTCGATATCACAAAAACAGTAGAGCCCCATCTGTTATGACACACTGTGCAGGCCCATTAGTGTGGCTTATTGGGGGTAGTGGTATGTCTGCTAGCTGCATCGCAGGTCGCTCGTCCACTGAATGCGCGGACAAGCAATAGCCGCACAATGCGCTGCGGTATTATTAGCTCATGCCAATCAGCTGCCACTTCTGATATTGTGACAGTAGTCTGACTAAAATAGTCGTTTAAACTTTTGAGCAGGTTCAGCAAAAGAACTGCGAAAAAGTTGCATCGGTTTGCGGTTGGTAGTTGATCGAGAGTGTTTGTCAGGCTGACGGAAACACGCTGTCGATCAAATAAGAATCGGTGACTTGCAGGCTTCCTAGCAGAATATTGACTGGCATCAGTGAAATACTATACGAATCCACTTATTTTTTACAAATGCATTTTTGTTTTCGACATTTTCTCAAATAACATCGGCGATAACAATCTGAGTGACGAAGTCAAACAGTCAAGAAGCGTCAAATGCCAGGGGAGGGTGGGTCACGAGGGCATTGGACACTATACTTCTGCTAAAGGTGCGCTTGATTTAAATTTTGGTAAGAACTGGATGTGGGAAATACCACGGTGACTGACGGTAATGGTTATGGCAGTATTTATCTGGCAATGATTTTTAAAAATCCTGCACTTTTTATAAAGTTTTATTAGAATAAAAATGACATTAAGTTTTTGTTAGATTACTTTGTAAGGGAAAAGATCGTGACATGCGACAACCGGTCAAAGACGCTAGTTATACATGTATCGTGACAGTCGGTCAGGTTAGTAAGTAAGTGTTGACGAGCTGTGTGTGTGTGTGCATTTGTGGTGGGTGACACTAAGCTGCCCCACGGCGCGACTCGACTCACGTAAAGCTGCCTACGCCCATTAATAAAGGACGTGAGTTTAATACGGACGTGAATTCAGTTGGTTCGATGGTCAGTTCAGTTGACAGCAAGCCTTTAACATCACTCGGCGACTGCTTGAGTTCTCGCAGGGATTGCGCCGATAAACTATAGGGGGCGACTGAAATCGCGAGACCTGACATCGCGAGACCATCAAAATTGTGAAGACTGACATCGCGGAACTTGACAGAGTGGCACCGTGGCACCATATGGCAAGGGTGGACATCGCGAGACTGACAATGCGGCACCAAATGTGTGCATAAAAGTCTTCAAAAAAAACTTTAAAAAAGTGCCGCAGCTGTTACAGCAGTTCGCATCGACATATGCAACGCTAAACTTTAAGGAATTGTGTCAGTGGCTGAATTTCAGCACATCTACAGCAGCGCTGCATGTGGTTGCCGGGTGTTGATGCCAATACGCACATGCCATTATCAAGCGCACAAATAAGATCGGTCTGAAAAAAACGTATGGAAGTGATTCGGACCTCCAGAACGTCGTTCACTGTCTGGTGAGTCTGCCGCTGCTTTCGGCGCTCATACGTAGTCCCTACAGCCGCGTATCGACAGCAGCAGCAGCAGCGAGGACGACAACGAAGCCAGTCAGGCGTCCATGTCAGCAGTGACGACGTCAGCATCAGAAGTTTGATTTTGTGTTTCTGTTGAATTCAAGCTATGCGTCGACTTTTATGTCATATGCCTCTGCAAGTACGATGGGGACGTTTAGCGTATTTTTCGTTATTTGGCGCTGTTTAGCTGACATTTTCGTAACGGAACACTTGACTTTTACTGCTGAGTAGGCGTGCATCACGTCAAAGTTAATTCAGTGTTTTGTCCTGTTATATATACTTGATGAATTTTGTCCGCTTTTCGCCGTCATTTCGCGGGTTGCGTAACATGCAAAAAATAGTGAGCAGCTACTCGCACATTTAAACAAGTCTCGCGATGTCAGGTTTCGCGATTTTAGCGCCCCCTAAACTAGAACCATCTCAGGACAGACTTGAAATAAATTGTTTTTAACAATTTATTGTCTTGTGTTTACAGCAGCACACGCGTTTTACATCGTTTCTTTGTATTCAACGCTTAATATTTCTCTTCAACTATAATTCTGATTTTTTTTACAGAATCTTACTAAAGTATAAGCTTTTGGAAGGTCTGAGCATTATGTTTCTAGTTTCATTTCATTTTCGTAAATGATTTATTGGCCGACCGTACTTACGTAACGGTCGAGCTTATGGTACGGTTGTCGTGTATCACGGATGTATTGTGGCTAAACGGTGCGAGATAAAGTCTAGGTTGCTATTCATTACTAATAAAAAGTCGCATGTTGGCTTTCAAATAACATGAAAATCATTGACCTTGGATGACCTTGAAGGGTCATAACGCACTACGGTATACCAATCGTGCAATATTGTAACTAAACGGTAAATCGCTGGGGATCGGCAATGGCATTATCGGATAGGGCGCTGGCGAATTCCTATATAGGCTGTCAATAGTAACCATGTTTCCATCTGCAGCGGTTTAGCCGCAATTTTCAATCCAAAGTTTCAAAATGTGAGTGGTCGTATCTCAGAAACGGAGAGAGTCAGGGCCAAGGTTACTATGAATTACTAATAGAAAGTGGCATACGCCTTTTTCAAATTACACGAAAATCATTGACCTTGGATGACCTTGAAGGTCATTGACAACCAGTACGGTCGCCTATCGTAACGACAGCTGGGCTTCTTGTTTTCACAATTTTGTGCCATCTTTGCGTCCACGCTCGTTCCCACATAAGGTATAGCATCAGATCTGAAAAACACGCATAAAGCCATTGGACTAAAGCCACTATATCTGTGTATTATAATACATATACAGAGCAAGAGCCTCTCGTGCAGTTCGGTCTTGCGTGTTTACACCTCGCGACAAGTTGCATCTCGACCTCAAAGCATTAAGTGTTCCGTAAATAAACAAGACTTTTGGCTGATACACGACTTCCCTTAATAGTGTATACACGTAAAAGGGTTTTGTCGTAAGAGATTTTGTCTGTAACCCTGAGACGTTTTGTTGCTAAATTGAGCGCGATGCGCAAGACTGAACACTCACAGTAGGCCTACATGTTGCGCTATACTGCCCGTACCAGTGAGTCAATGTCAGCTAATTATCGATTTCAATTTATCATTCAGTTTGTCGTCAGCGGCAATAAAGCATTACATCTCTGCGCGCATATCTATAGCTTGAAATGTATAAACGACTAACATGCATCTTGTTTATGACACTCAGAAAGAGAGAGTATTTATTTTCCAAACACATCAAACAAATTAAAACACAATAATATGCACTGATGGCGGGCTACCAGAAAAGCAAACGCCCATCAACGCTGGCCACAGGCTTGAAATAACATTGTACACCTTTTATTAATCAAGCAAAATATTTTAGTGTTGATGATGACAGTGAAGATAATGACACGAAAGCGCAAAAATGTGTTTGCATTAGCGGCGGTTTCAATGTTTTCGTCATCGTTGCATCTTTCTTACTTTTCACCAAAACACACTGGCTAGTTTGATAAAAAGTACTAGAACTTACTTTGAAAAAGTTAATTAAAACAGTTGTAATGAAAATGAAAACAGTAAAATTTTTAAAAGCTGACATATTTATCAAATGTTTTAATTTAGTGCTGTACACGATAAAGCAATATAGAATTATATACCGACAAACAAAACTTTACAAATAAAAATAAAAGATCTAATTTAAAAACTTATATTATAAAGAAGAAAAACAGAAATAAACTTACAGCTAAAAATGTGACTTTAAGCACAGTGCTGCAGCTTGTAGATTGCTATTAATTAATCGTCAGAGATAGGGACGTGGGGTCTCAGCAAGCGACCCATTATGACATGTAAAGAAAAGCTCGTTTAGGTGACGAATGACGATTATTGATAGTGCACCTAATGGGCGATATGACGAGCGCCTGTGCATTAACATGTTACCTGTCAGAGTGTAAACACATATAATGGGACGAGTGACAAACAGGAGCGTTCCGCAGGGCATGCGGACGGGGACGGGTATATCTGTCACGCCTGGCTGAACACGTTCGGTCGGTCGTCGTCATTTTGTTTGTTTACGCCCGGCGAGCGTTCACCGACGACGACGCGCATAATGGCCGCCCGGGCACAATGGCACACCAAGCGTCTTGAGTTGTTTTTACAGCAGACACACCTTCGTTCACAACATGACGACTATACGACGTTACGGCAATAGGCCTACCTGATGTATACGAAAAATACATTTCGGTACTTCGCGATAAAGATGACGCCGCTTTGCCGTCATCCACTGCTGTGTCGTCAGTTTGTTTTACAAAATTGCATAGAATGACGCGTCTAACCTGACTTATGATCTGCTGCTATTTTTATTAGTTTCTTAAAATGTTTGTTTTTGTTTCCTTTATATAAAACCTTCATGGCACTAATGCTCTTTCACCACGATGTCGAGTGTCGATGCCACTGTAAAAACCTAATCAGTAGTCAATCATCCTACCAATATTCTTTAAAACATGTTCAAGTGCTACTGTATCGCATGACAGTTGGCGCGGTATAACGCATAAAACTCTTTCTTGTTTGTTGTCATCAACGAAGAATCACGAATAGCTCCATCACGTCTCGGCACGATACAGTAAGGTACTGCAGACACGGGGCGGATGTCTGCGGGACACCGTGCAAGACGCTTTCTTGCGATGAGCGCACCGGTCTATGCCGGCCGCAAAGTGAATTAATCGACGTTCGACGATGCGAAATAATTAATTTCTATTCTAATGTAACTACAGGGCCGCCGGTGTCACATTAAAATGTCTCTCCCATAAAAAATCCGTCCGGGGAGAAATAATTACTAATTTGATATGTTTCCCTTTTATTAAAATATCGCGACCCTATAAAAAGTTTCTACATCATAGGATCGCCTTTCCCCTAGAAAGTCTCTTCCGGTCGACAATTTACCGGTAAAAATCTGTCCCTCCCGGGCGGCTGCCGGGCAAGGCAGACTTGCGGGTAAATTGTGGGCCGGGAGAAACTTCTGGGGGAGGCGATTCTATAATGGGACACCGACAGCCAGTTAAAGCAAGCTTCGACGTCGACGACGACGACGACGACGAAAGCACCTGAGCATACAAGGTCGAGATGAATGAATTGAATTGGATGGATGGCTGCTGGTAGCGTAACTATACACATAAACTGAGTGTCTGCCGTGCCGCCATGCACTGCAGCTAATTATGACGTCGAACTGTTGTGTGAGTGACAGCTAAAGCTAAGCGGTAGGCAAAGGCATAACTCATAAGTCTCAATCAACGTGGTTGGTTCCACAAGGCTGATACGCGCATGCAAGATAAACTCACGCTTTTGACGATATACGGCCATCTGAGCACACTAGAGATTAATTTAACGATATGCGCTATATAAATTTACATTTTACTTATTTACTTACTTACTTACAGACCAAGTGGGAGCCAGACGACTGAGCGACAAACAAACCAGGCAACAAAAGCCTAGGCGGCACGTTGCATGCGGTCATCTGGGGGACATGAGCAAAAACCGAACCAAATTTTGCATGTTTTTGGCCCCCGATTTTTTTCGGGGGGAGGGCTCCCGAAATTTTGGACCGGCATTATCAAATGTGGCCTACTACTGATCGTCGTGTAAAATTTCGCGCCGATCGGCCGACGGAGCTCGGAGATCTCGCGTTGAAATAAAAAAATAAAACATTTGCAGTAAAACATAAGTCTGCTTCAAAAGCTATCGCTTCCGGGCGGACTAAAAAGTATAGCCTTTCTATGTACATTACGTATGTTCGTAAGGTAATCGCTTATGGAGGTTAAAAAATTTGAAATTAATATTTAACGTATTTATTCAAAAAATTCCAAAAAAATTACAGTGGAGCCTATAAGGAAAATTAAACCATTCTTAAAACGGTCATAACTTTGGCTGTGTATAAGATAGAGTCGTAATTTTTGGTTCTAGGGTATGG
>Ga0056128_1000405_pt1 | contig 37673 bp, 19 predicted proteins | sample WorMetLIZISLAND2_FD_71113 | JGI IMG/M metagenome (GOLD analysis project Ga0056128, IMG submission 71113) | Marine gutless worms symbiont microbial communities from Max Planck institute for Marine Microbiology, Germany - Olavius geniculatus... ...
ACGGCCTCACCGAGAATGGTCAGATGACATTGAGCAGTAGTGTGGGGCAACCCTGCAGGAGTTAAGCCACGCTGCCCTAGATAGGCAGCGGTGGGCAGCGATAGTAACAATGGCGTCAGAAACCAACGGGTGTTGAGCCCACGGTTGTCGATGATGATGATGTTCAGCCATGGTTGTCGTGGCTGAGGTGCGCCGTAGTTGCTGCTGCTGCTGCTGATAATGATGATGCTATGTTTGTTGCGTAGATTTACACGGACGACGATATGTTCCAACTGTTTTCGCCAGAGGTCCGACCGTGGGACGCCATGCTGCTGTGGGGAACCACCTACTCCAGGTCAACCCTTCACATTGATCCTTACAACTGGACAGGCACGAACGCCGTCGTACGCGGTCTCAAGCGATGGAAGGTAAAACTGTATAGAACAGCTTGAGGCCATAGCTCCACCGGTTTGAACGGTTTTGTCTGTAAGTAAGTAAGCAAGTAAAAAAGTAAGTAACATGTTCTTCGTCGTTATCTTATAAATGGATAAGTAAATAAAAGAAGAGACGCACCAGCTTATAAATAGGTAATAAAGAAAACAAAGAAAGACAAGAAAAAAATGAAATAGGACGTAACGACGAAAAAGGTAAAAAAAGAAAGTAAGTAAATAAGTTAGTAAAGCTGTAAAATATTCAAACAAAACAAACGGAATTGCGGCATACACTCTGCAGTTACGATGCAATCGTACACATGCTTTGTCTCATTTGATGACCTTGAGTTGCCCTTCGACATTTTGTCCCCAAAATGTTAACACTGACTACATTTATCATGTAAAACCAAACCTGTGTCCCAAATGTGAAAATTTGAAGCTCCCCATTTTAATCGAAATTGCTTTTGCAGCGCAAATAATTCGGCCTACACACACTTTCTCCAGAAGGTGTTCTGCCTCTCTTTCTGTCTGTCTGACGTCTGTGACATTCGTGCCCCCTACTTAAACCATTCAACAGATTTAGATGCTGTGTGGCAAGTAGACTTGTGAAATACAATGACATATTGTTAAATTTCTGTTCCGCAGCTGATTCCAACAGAAGGGAATAGGCTATTTTTGACAACAAACAATTTCAAATTGCAGCCAAGCCGTCAGTCTTGTGCTGCCACCCGGTGAATAGGCTAAGAACGAGTGATTTTGCATTTTGCCAAATTACGTTCGTCTCTGTTCAGCTAAAAGAAAGCGTGTAACTTGTCATCGTTATTTTTCGTGCGGCACGGTAATATGGGTCAGTGAGTGTTGCATAATGTAAATTTATTCGTTTGCAGTTATTTCCTCCCGGTCAAGATCATTTGCTCTATGTCAAACGCGGAGTGGAATCTATGTTTCCACTCAACTGCTACAAGTACAACAGGTGCGTGTATATATAGGCCTAACTGTCAATCTATTAACCAATCAGGAGGAAAAATATGCGGTACATAAATACAGGGTAACCCAGAAAACGGCAAAAAGTTTATGGCACCATAATTTTGCAACCGTACGTCACAGAGTCATGCGGTTTTTAGCAAAATGTTTGGAAAGAAATTTTTTATGTGACTAAAGTCAGTGTTTGAATACCGCAGTTAAATATTCTTTATTATTTTGCATAGTTCAATTGCTAGCGGCAATAGCAAAGAATATTTAAGTGCTGTATTCAAACACTGACTTTAGTCACGTAAAGAATTTTTTCAGAACATTTTGCTGAAAAACACATGACTCTATGACGTACGGTTACAAAATTATGGTGTCATTAACTTTGTGCAGTTTCTGGACCACCCTGTATAGTGTTATATACGTTGCGAGCGCATCAGATGCAACTTTTTTATCTTCATGATCCATAATTAACTTTCAGACCCAGTGCTAGTCGTGAACTAACTTTTTGTCGCAAAGCAACCATCCGAAATACTATTTAAACCAAACAGGTAGGCGATGTGGCTCGCGACGCTGGAGGATAACTTCGCAGCGCATCGCGTACGTAATTGTCTATAGCACAAGCCGTGCTATGGTCAGACAGACAAACTGGTACAGCCATAGGGTGTTTACACGATCGAGCAAACATCGAGCAAACGTCGAACTCGCTCAAGCAGGCTTATTGGAACCCCACCCCTGGCTCAAATGTAGGCCTAGGCTTAGGCTCTTAGCCATAGCTGATCACGTGTTATATAGGCCTTCTAATTACAACCCGCCCGCCCTCCTAGTTAGCATGCTAATTACCATAGAACGTCGAGCTAGCTGCTCGATGTTTGCTCGATCGTGTAAACACCCTATCACAGACCCTGCCTGACAATAAGGGTCGCTTGTAGCTCGTGAGTGACTACAATTTTATGGTCAATATAGTGCTGCAGAAGATTAATGTATATTATTTTCTTACCTGTAACATGCTGATAATTTTTTCCAGTAATTATTTCAGTTTTGCAATGGGAGCGAAGTCTTATATTAATCTTATATTATTAGAGTCATCGCGTACCACAGAGCGTTGTGTTAGAATACGGTGCAAAACAGTAAAAATATAGGCTGTAATATGACGAAGTTGTAAGCTTACAGCTTACTGGTGCAAAAATGCTGATAATTATTGTAATTTTTATAGCGAGGTGGACTCATTCGAGCCTGATTACCATCAGAGATATCCTCTAGCAGCCAGGGTAAAATACATTGAGTTTGATCAGCTTCCTGGCGAAATCCTCTTTATTCCTACCGGTTGGTTTCACCAGGTACGCTCAGGTACAGGTTATTATGTATTTGCCTAATTTGTTGTCATAATAACAGATTTAAATCACAGTGCATTACAAAGACTACGCCTACAATATGTGAACAGTATACTGTTCGTGCACATTGTTCAAGATGAATGCTCTGAGTACGAATTTCGAGAATGTGCTAAGAACTTTAAGAAGTGCCGATGAGCTCAGCAGATCGTGTCATATGCAAACTTATAAACAACACTACTGCTCTGTTAGACTGCCTTTTTGGTTTGCCATAAGGACTTTTGTAACGATTTATTAATAATCGTTTGTCGCAAGTCGAAAGAAATTGCACTTTGCCTGGGGGTTTGTTTCCTCAAAAACCTCGAAAACCCATCTAGCACAATATGTGCATTGTGTGGACCCCTGATATTTAGGCTCAATGTCAAAATAGCATCTAGGCCTAAACCTGTCGGTTTAAGCAAAGTGCACGAATAGGCTGACAGACGATAGGCGACTGAAGACAGACAGACATTCAGACAGAGACATGTGTAGCTATATAGGCTAGAGCGATTCCGCCAAAAATAGAAAGGTGTTAAGCGTTGTATTGAATCGTCCCGTCCGTTTGTGAATGATACTTCGTTTTTACATGCTGAAGCTAGCTGGACGCTCGTCAAGCACTCAGCAAACGCTTATCGATCTGGTTGGATGAATGCTTACCGAAGAAGCTCGACGAATACTTGCAATATCAAACATGTTTAATAGCTCAAGCATTCATCCAGCTGCTTCGACAAACACTCATCCAGCCAGTTCGGTGTGTGCTTGATGAACGCTCGACAAACTATGCGATTGCGATCTATACATTTAAACCAGCTTGACGAGTGCTTGACCAGCGCTTGTCGAGCCAGCTTCATCCTGTTTACAAACGGCGTATTATAGGCACTGAACCTGGACGAGACGATGGCTGTGAGCGGTGAGCTGACGAACGTCAACAACTATCGCGTGGTGCTCGAAGAGATTCTCAAGCTCAAAGGCAACGTGCAGCGACGTGATATTCCTCTCAATACTAACCTCCTAACGCCCGACGAGCAGGTTAATATAATTATCACTTTTATAATTTAACTATAGTTGGCTAAGCTACGTGTTTTATTGCGTATGTAGTTCGCTTCTTGGTTGACGCGTACGTGAGCGCAGTCACGTAGGCCCCGACGCTGTTCGACGGTGCCTAGTGCATTGCATTACTGCTTGACCGTTGGTTATTTCGCCAAAAACTAAGTCATGTCAGTTGAGTTCAGTTACGTCGCTCTGTATATGTATGCGCCTTTATGTGTCGTTCTGTACATAGGTACGCCTGGTGATGTCGCTACTATCGGATGAGGTCCTCAGCAGAGGCAAGGAGACGACCAAAGATATCCTGAGACAGATGAAATAGCCTACATAGCAGCACCTGCTCAACAGTGATGTGAACGTGTAATCACACGCACGTCCGCACACAACCTGTACGTAGGCTGCAAAGGATTTCGTTCTTTGACGAAAAACTGACGAAATGACAAAAACTGGCGGTCGTGACGAAAATATTGTTTTTTTTGACGAAATTTACTAAATTTTCACTTTTTGACAAACAAAGAATGGCAATTTTGGCGGCCTATTTATCGCAACAAGCACTCAATTTCGGATAGCGAGAAAATGGCGAAATTCGGAATTTGTGTCAACATTTTTGACAAAGTTTGCACATTTTGACGAACGAAAAGTGGAAGCCAAAAGTCTAGATACTGTTTTGGCAAGACTTTATAGAATAAGTTAGAAGCAGGTAGTCATGCACTGCTGAAAATGCCTTATTTCCGGGTGGCGAAAAATTGGCAAAATTCGGGATTTTTAGGAAAATTTGCACTTTTTGACGAACGAAAAATGAAATTTTTGGCGGCAAAATCCATTGGAGCCTACCTGTACGCTTGCCGATGAAACATTGACTTTGACGCATCAAATAACGTGCATCTCCAAAAATAAAAAAATACAGATCGGGACGCGTGACTGTAATGAGATTTGACGTGTTTGGAGCGTTGAAGAAAATTAGAAACGAACACTTTCGTCTGTTAGCGGTAGCGTAATTTGTTTGGCTGTTTATTGCAAACATTTTGGCACATTCCGTGCCAGCCTAGCTGCAAAATGTGGCTGTAACTGCTCAGGGACCCCAAATCTAAAAAAATGGCGAAATGACCCATAACCATCTCTTTTGATATCTGGCGTGTTGAACGATGTTTGTTTCTGGCTTTTTTATTATAGAGAGCCTATACCAGTTCATAAACAAAAATGGGGGATTTTCAGACCCAAATTCTGCAGCTTTGAAGATAAAAATTTTTTTCGACAATAAGAAAGTTTTCCGACAATCTAAAATTTAGGGGTGGGGCAATTTTTCCTACCACGATGCCACTCGTGCTGATAAACCAGCATTAACTGTTTATCTTATATAATCTTATATAATAACATATAATTAGCTGAGTTTAATTGAGTTGTGGTCGCTAGCTCATCTGCATCGTGCAGTGCTGTATTGGGCGCAACTAAAACGTGCAAATGATGCATCAAGTATTTGCTGCAGAAATACTGCTGTATTTCTGTAAAAATTGCTGTTCCCTGACTTAACTGCAAGTAGCCTACCGGTAGGCTCATAATTCAAGAAAACTGGGTAGCAAACATGGCAAAAATTTGTGAAAACATTAAAATCCTGCGACGTATTACAAATACGCAGCTAAGATACGACAGATACAATTAAAGAAACGAAAACAATCATTTAATGACAATATTATTAGCAAACAAAACAACTATACAATATTTCAGCAACAATTAATTTCAACACATTACACGCGACGTCCTGTTCATCAACACGCAAAATACTACTTGGCAGTGAACGGAAACGCAACATTAAAATCATTTTATAAAACTAGACTGTCAAGCCTTGCGCGAGGCTAAATCTGTCCGCGGTAGCCTAGCCGCCATGACATGCTGCGTTATTTATAGCAAAAACGTCAGCGTCGGCATAGCTATTGGCCTAGCTGGCCCTACCTAACAGCAGTCAATAGCAGCATGCTCCTATCTCGAAATGGTAAAGTATCCGAACATCCGGTCCTGTGACCATGACCTTTGACGTATGACCTTGAAATTCAATAGCATTCTTGGGGATGGCCAGGTACATGTTTGGCTAAATTTATCAAGCTATGTGCAGTGGTTAATGAGTTATCGTGGTAACAAATAACAAGAAATTTGAGTTAATGCTCACGAGAGATGCGCAAAAGCCTATAGCAGTTTCTGTTCGCAAACTGACAGTCTACCTCCAGCCATTTCATCGCAGTTCATTCTTGGAGTGTGCGCTGCAACCGAAGATCGCAAAAAATCAATATTCTTATTCGGAACTCTTATTCTTATTCTTACTCTTATTCGGAAGTTTAGGGTCTTTCAAAGTCATCGATGTTGATACGACTGAAAAGCTCGTCACTAGTGCTTGTTGTGATAGGTAGCATGCCCATGCCTATCTGCAACCGTTCTCACGAAAGACTGGCCAACAACGGTAAAATAACGACTTTTACGGGGGTACCGCTCTTTGATGCCCTCGTGCGCAGGTTTCCTTGAACCTAGAAAATCGAGACTTAGACCGTCGAAATCTACGTTCAATGTTGAAAATTTCATACGCAGGTATTCTATGTCTATCTCAATTGGTTTTGGCGCAATTCACTCTTGAAATGTGTCGCAGCCCAAAATCGCCAAGAAATCCAAAAAAACCCTATTTTAGCGTTCAAAGTCATCCAAGGTCATTGAATTCGGTGGCAATCGAAAGCCAGTGTATGACTTCCTATTAGTGATTAATAGTAACCTAGGCCCTATCTTGCACCATTATTGAGATACAGCGACTTATTCGCAAATTTTTCCCACCCCCTTTCATTTAGCACCATCGATCGGGGTGACCCCCTTCGAATTTGTGAAAAAAGCTTTACGGTTCCTGAAACTAGAGTCTTCCAGGCAGCCGACAGCAAACATTTGGTGATCCTAGTTTGCACCGTTTTTGACTCATCCACCCGTGTGACGGACAGATGGACAGACAGATGGACAGAATTGTGATGGCTAAGACGCGCTGAAAGCAGTAGCTGCTTTCGCGCATAAAAACAAACTTTGCGACGATGCTGAAAAGAATATTATCGTCGCTATCGCGGACAGTACCAACACATTTCTCTTCTCACACAGCAGAAGCGTAAACAATATTCCAAAGACAAAACAAGCTCAGACGGCTGGCAGCAATGTAAACAGAGGAAGCGGGGAGTATTTGGGTTGCCATTGCAAATTAACAAAAAGAAACAAGTGAAGTGATTCAATTAAAGAAAAACTTTTGATCCGTGCTGCCCCCTGGAGAAAGCATTTGTAATTTTTGACTCAGGTTCAACCAGCTCGTTGGGTTCAACCCCCAAAATCTCCCCTCCCCCTTGGGGTTCAGGAACCCCCATGTAACACACTTTCATTAGACTCGACATAGAGCATGTAAATCCGTTGAAAGATTTGGCACGAATGTGACAAACGATGGACACACGACAGACCACGCTACGGAGAAATGGTTAGCTATAGGCAAAATCTAACCAAATGCTGCTCTGACAGAATAATTGTTAAGGTGCGTACAGAGCGACAAACATAAAATGAACTGAAATGGAAACAAAGCCGCATGCTCCAAGTACCGGGTGGCGCTGAAAAACGTCTCGAAATTTGCGTAAATATAACGGCGCGCATACTTTATGGAAATAAATTTCCCTTCGCACATTTGTAGACCAATGTGTACTCTTACTCAGTTATAAATTTCAGTGACTTCACTAATGACATCACTGAATGCCGCTTAATGACGTAAGACAAGTTAAAAATCCAATTATGTAAAGACAACGTTCCATCACACCGCATCAAAGCAACTCAAAATTTTCTTCAATGCAACACAGCAGATTTCATCAGCTCACAAGAACGGACATTCAACAGATTTGAATCCCGCTACATAATTCAGTTTTGGATATCTTGCAAGAACTTGTCTATGAAGGAAGGCATGAGCCGAATGCGAACCTTAAAAGATCTTCAGAATGTTATCACAGACCACATGGCATAACGTCGACATCAGACAGCCAGAATCAGAAAAGCCATATTATAGTGGAATAAGCGTCTAGCAGCAGTAGCTTAAGAGAATGGAAAACCTATTCAGCACGTTTTCTGCTAATCAAGTGACTGGTGATTCGGCCTACTGTGACGTTTTGTCATAGCCTGCGCACAAGCGGCAACACAAATGATGAGCCGCTTATAAAAATTGCTTTATGGCGTGTGACGCTATTTGAGATGTTTAGTCGTTTCATATATGCTTTTGCACTGATTCATTTCGACCACTCGGCAGAATAATGCATGCAAATGTTCGGGACGTTTTTTTGCACCACCCAGTATAAACACAAAGCAACAACAAAACACAGATGTTTGACTATAAAAACGACCAGTGGCAGATCCAGAAACTGCAAAAGTGAAAAAGAGGGCCACGGCGAACACAGTAGCACGTGCTTACAATGGGGGTCCTAGAATGGAGCTTAGAACACAGTGGGGTCTAGAGGCAGCTTAAAGCATTTTGGCAATCATGCGCAGAATTTCCCCCGTTACATTTTATATTTATTATCAAATCGTACTCGAGGTACATACAACCCAAAAAACATATATGCAAATTAACTCGTATGGAAAATGGCAAGCAAATTAGTCACATCAAAAAAAAAGTTAGGTATATTAAATGTAAAATAAACTTACTCATGGCGAACAAAAATAATAAATCGAGTTGAATTTGAATTTAGTTTGAACTTAAATTTTTTTGAATTTTTTTTATATTTATAGAGTTAGACGACAAGCTAAATCTGGTTTGTGACCTACATGCTTTAAAGGGGAACGTGGATGTATGTGTCTAGTGTCTGGAAGGAAAAGGCGAGGTGTTCTGTAGCAAAATTCCTTGATTTTTCGCTGACTTTTCCAGTCATAAAATGACAATTTCCCTGACCTTATCGAAACAATACCCCTATCACACAAACGTCAGAAATGGTACACTATATCATAAGGTAATGAAACCGTATAAATGGAGCAATATGCAAACGACAGAGGCCATGGTCTGGGCATCAGGAGGGAAAAGCCCCCCTGAAACTGAAACACTTCTAGCTTTTAAACGTTTAATAGAAGCCGCAAATTTGCAAATTTCCCTGACTTTTCAAAAATAATATTTTCCCTGACTTTTCCCTGATCACGCAAATTAAATTCCCTGACTTTTTTTAGTTTTCCCTGACCTGTAGGAACCCTGAAAAGGGTATGACTGAATTGCCTCGCCCCCACCCTACCTAGATCCGCCAGTATAAACGACCGACTTCAGCCCTGCTTAGCAAGGCTAATACAGTTCAACTAAATAGCCAATGCAACAAACAAAAATATTGCCACGTCATGTGTCGACATGTATGCGGCCGTCCGTCCGTCCAGTGCCCACTGCACACCAGCCACATGTGTGTCATTTTCTGGAGGTTTTAAACGTCCAGTGTTGAGCTAAAAATTAGTACATATAGGACAGTTATATTATAGCCTTGGGAAAATGGGAACGTTCACGCCAATTGGTTTCCTGCGGCTTTTTGTTTTCGTGTTAGAAGCCATACGGAGAGACGGGCGGACAGGCAAGATCCGCAATGGTGCCTATTAAGCTCGCCGCATAAGTAAGTAAGTAAAACTGAATGTTGCCGTAATGCTGTGTCATATGAGCTGCATTTCCAGTCACGAGACGTGACGTAACGTATCATCATTAGCTGCTGAAACAGAGCAGACATCAACCGCATGCATTACTAATGTGGCAAGCTTGCGCTAAGGGTGTTAGGCAGGGTCCCCAATTCAAGGAAATTTGTTTTCACCAGGTTTGATAAAAATCAGGTTTGATAAATACTGATTTTCTTTATTTAAATCTAATCTTTTTTCATTTAAACCAATTTTTTTATTTTTATTAGATTATGACACTATTTTATGCTATCTGTGACACAGTGCACTGAATACCAATAATAGATTGGAAAATGAAAACAGCCATCGATCAGATTTACAGAAAAATATGAAGATTAATTTTTGGTGATTCATATTGATTTAAATTGTGATTTTTATTGCTGCTCTAAATCGACTGAAATCAATGACTTAAATCACTTAATTTAAATTGCATCAACCCTTGTTTTCACCTAACCACCTCATTTCCTAGAGTAAGACCAACTCAGGCTAGAGAAATCCTCAAAAGTGAATTTTTCGAATTTGCTGAAGCAGAACACTTTTTACATAATGAATATCCTTTTTGTCACCCATCCCAGAGAGCAAAACATCAGCGGCTTACTTCAGCAAAAAGAACAAGTACAACTGTTAGAACATAATTTCCACACCTAGTGCATTATACCTGCCATGTGACAATGTACACACTATCGCAAAATATTGTAATGCTGCATTGTTTTGAGTAAAAAAACCACATAAATGCATAAATAAATAAATGCAAAAATATATGGGTAAATGAATGAATGAATTAACTAACTAACTAACTCACATGTGAAATTATTTGGCGTGGTCGGCATGCTGGATTGTCACCAAACCGTTTGCCGTCAACTCGCTGTGGCCGTGAAACGACGACGAGTGGGCGTGGCCGAGGGCGTGTCCTTCTGACGTCATCGGCAGTTGGTTCTCAGTGCCAAGAACCTGCAGCCTCTGCTGCTGCTGCTGAAGATGGTGCACCGCCGCCAGCTGGTTATCAACCAGACAAATTGAAACAATATTAATCAATTGATTTCTTACAGCAAACGTCATACATGATGCAGACAACAATAAAAAAACCCTTCACTTTTTGACTTCAAGTCGTCTGCTGCTGTAGCAACATTTACACTAATATCTGACCGCTAAGAATTTTTCACGCTGCAAACTCCTTGTATAACATTTCTGCCAAATGTCATCAAAATCAGTATCTAGCATAAAATAGCGAAACAAGACAGGGTGAAATTTTTTTAAACATAGTGCAAAATATATTCGCCACGGTCTAGACTCTAGAGTGTATTACGCTAGTGTAACATGACATAATACGCTGCAGACCATGCTGAAATGTGCACATTTCATGATGTGATCGACAATGTGTTCTCAATGTGATAAACAGATGCGCAACTTGTTTCAACCATCACGGCTGACTGGAGTGAGACTACGGGCCACTATAACACTGCAGACACTGTGGTGAAAGATAGGAGGATGACGTAAATCACAAAATGAGATAAGACATTCATAGTTCATACATACGCTGTTATAGAAGAGAGCCGCGGCTGTAGCTGCATCGTGGTAAGCAAGTTCAGGCCGATACACAGCTGCAGGATAAACCGACGTCTGACTGGATAGACTGGGGGGTCCCTGCAGGTGTTCAGTGAACGACTGCGGTGCAGTCAGCAGACAATCCACTGCAATGTACTGGCTGCTGGGTTGTACTGATGGTGAAGATTTCTCCGTGTACTTGGTGAATGTCTGTGACTCAGTTAACTCCTTACTATTCTGCGGTACCTAGACATTAACACGTTAATAACCGTTGTTAGGCCTATTCACCGGCGAAAACTGCTAAAATACAGCATTACTGCTACCATTGCTTTCATTTTAGGGGAAATCCTTCTTGCAACGCAAGCCACTCTGCCTATTCCTACACAGTGATGTCAATCACGTCATGCATAAAAAACAGGTGAAACAGGAAGTTTCAAAATGTTGATCATGTTGCCAGATGTCGCTACCACCAACTGTCTCAATCTCATATCTGCGACAGTTTGCTCAGAGTGACATCTTGCGGTGAGTGATCGAAAATTATCTTCTTGGAAAAGGCAACAGCGATTGCCAAAACTTGAACAATTTAGCAAATGAAGATTGGAGTTTAATGAAGTTATATAGCTTTTTAGTCACTGCGTAACATGTAAGTTTATTTAAATGCCAAACGTTCTTTCTGTCACCCTGCAAATAGCACAAAATGTAAAAAAAAACAAAAACATAAATTCAACAGTAACATGTATAATCAGTAATTCACTATGAATGCATAACTTGAGAGAAGACTGCTGCAGACGTTTTTTTAAATGGCATGCACTATAAAAATAAACGGTTAAAATTTTATATAGTAACTAAATTTACTACACAGATAACTCGAGATAAGACCGAATTACATAAAAAGAACAGACCAAGGGAAACACCTGGTAGGCAGCTAACGACAGCATATCATCGGACATGACATTAAGCACACTGAGAAATGTCAAGACAGTTGCTTCTTTGCTGCAAGAAAATAACACTAAAAAACTACCAAAAATATACAAAATCACCATTAAAAATCAGAATTCTGATCACAGACCTGGCTAGTTAACGACGGCGGCATATCTCCGGCGGAATGCAGTCGGCTAGCAGGCGGCTGTAGTTTACCGGAGTCACGGGATGATTTACCGAGGTCCTGGGAGTCCTCCCACGAGTCCTGGGTACCAGTGTAATCCAGCTCATCTGGCATCACTCCAGCCCGCTGGAGAAGTCTGTTCTTCAGAGATCCGACTCCACTGCCCTGAAACATGGATGAAGGACTGGATGGAGAAGTTGCTGAATAGTTCTGCTGGAAATTCTTCTCTGAAGAATCCTCGCAAGTTTCCGACCTACAATGTGGATTAAAATTATGCAGTCTACGTGTATAATAAATCGGTGGTTTGGTGCTGACACGTATGCAGCAATCTGTTCTGTTGCTGAGAATCTCAGGCACTAATAGTAAACTGGGACTAACAATAGCTGGACAGTGGACTCGGACAGATGTACAAACAACTTACAGCGGCAACACAGCGCTTTGTATTAGGTGCATCACCTGGTAAAAAACTAAAAATATAAATACCAGATAGTAAGTCACCTGGCTTGTGACTGTTAGCTAGCGACAGCTGTCCTGCGGACAGACAGACACCGTCGCATGCAGAGTTGCATACAGACACACTGCCTAACAATAAAGGTCGCTTAAAGTTTGCAGCATCGTGAATCGACAATACCCAACAATGAATCAATTAACTGATTAATGTAGTCTATTTAAAAACATACAACAGATCAAGTACTGGACTGAAGCTGGTTACAATAAGCTGTTTAAAGTTGAACTAGTTACAACCAGGCTAATAGTACATAGCAGATAAAGCACAAAATTTAAGACAAAGTAATTTCGACAAAAAATGGAATCGTTTCGGCAAGTCTACCCAACTCCTCGCACATGTGTGTAGCACAGGACTGACGGTTTGGCTGCAATTAGCAATTAGCTCCCTTCCCCTTCAAAGACCCCCATCTAACAAAATGCGCCATTAAACCCTACAAGTTTACCCATCAAATATCATCTAAATCCAGCAAACGGTTTAAGCAAGTGCAATGAAATAGACAGAAAGACATGACATTAAGCACACTGAGAAATGTCAAGACAGTTGCTTCTTTGCTGCAAGAAAATAACACTAAAAAACTACCAAAAAGAAGACAGACAGAGAACGCTACAGAGAAATGTGCAGGAATAGTTGGAATCGCTTCAACAGTGATTCCGCCCAAAGCAAGTACCAGCATAATGCGTAGGCTACATGCAGACCTGGATGAAGAGGAGATGCAGGTAGGTGAAAAGGCGGGGATCGCATCAGTGTTCTGCGAACATTGACCGCCACTGCCGCTGAAACAACCTTTGTCCTGAGACGTCACTGAAGATATTTCCAGCGTTGATGAACAGCGACCAGACTCAGACACAGTGCCACCTGCCGGCCGACAAGCACATTTTAACATGTATGTTAAAAGCAAAAATCAATCAGTCAGTCGATCAAATCAAGATCGAAGCGATGTACGTGCCTAAAGGCACAACAAGGACACCTAAGAACAAAATAATGACACAAACAGAGCGACTGAAGTGTTACATGGCAAAAGCAACATTAAATAAGAATGTCTAAATAACAGCATCACCTGTAACAAAGTGAACTCAGCCGCCTTAACCCCAGACAGGCAGGCTGGTACTCGACTAACTTACCCCAGAAGAATGAAAGACTGAGTTGTACTGCAACTGCAAGCATTGGAAGTACACGAACTTTGCTGCTACAAACCCTACCTGCTGAAAAATCACCTTGGATAGTTTCTGCACAAAGCAATTTATATTTTAGGCATTGTAGTAATATTATTGCATTTATAATTTTTGTACATATGATACTATAAAACTTCAAGATTTGCCAGACATTGGGTAACTTCACTTCTGACTAAGACGTTCGTGGAGTCAATTTGCTGAGTTAAAGTTTGGTCTAATTAAGTCCGAAGTTTCAGCTCAGCTCCAAAAGTATGGTACACTTAGACATTCTCGAACTGAAGTTTGGTTGAACTTGGGTCTAAGTATAGACTTGTATCATTCAGCTTTGAGTTTTAATCAGCGCATTGGCTCTGTGAAAAATAAGTCAAAAAGCAAAGTCACGCATCGTCTGATGCATGATCTGATAACCTGTGGAAACAGCAGGACTTGCGGAGTACGGAGTGTGAGGTGAATCCAAGGTGAAGTGGTTGGTGGCTGCCCTGCGATGGTCTGACTCACGATAATGATGTCTGACACTATCTGTTGGTTGTTCCGCCAAGCTTTTCCCTTGATTCGGATGATTTATACACATTGCTGACGAGTGTTCTGTGCCAAAAGATTCCTGCTGTGTCAAACACGAAAAATATAGACATATAACATTTCAATAAGTTACATTTGAAAAGCAAGAGCTTACGCCACAGGCTATTACACCTAACAGAAAACAAGAATCCATCTGTTGCTAAGGGGAGCTGTCCATAGCCTGCAGATGTTGCGATAAAAACAAACTGCTGGTAATGTGTCTGAATGATTGCAATGCAAATTTTGGAGGTCGGCGATGGTACCGTTGGATAGGGCGTTGATGAGTTTCTATAGGCTACCAACAGTAAACAAGCTGCTAACTAAAGTGGTTTAGCCGCAATTCTCAGTGCAGTCAGTACCCATTTTGGGGAATAGCAACTGTAGGGAGTTGAAATCAGTACCACAAGGTAAGAGTCAGTCAACCCTATTCGTCTTTTCAGAGAGTTTATTTGTAAGAGATACTGGTTTTGCTTGAATACAATACATGTGTTCAACTTACAGACAAGACAGACACAACACTGTGCATGCCATAAATGCAACCGTTACTACAATCGACTAACAATACAAAATTTGCCAATGAAATCGGACTATTACCTCTCTCTGCATTTCGGTTCCATTCCTCACTTCAGTCGCACTGTGTGAAGCTGGAAGCGACCCTCTTTCATCACTTGAACGACGCTGTTTACGATCACAAATCCCCTCATTGTCACTGATAGCAATAGAGTTGCCAGCTCTGCTGCCTTGGCGATGACTAGAACCCGTAGTCTGTTGACCTGCATCTATAGGACCTGCCCCGCTCTGTGCAGGCCAGAAGCTGAGCGGGGCACGGTGAAATGTACCAAAAGGAGTTGAAAGAATTAGCTCCTCAAACCGACGACTCCCAGGGCATGTCTGGTGGCCAATAACTGATATTTCATCACTGCTCCAGTTGCCTTCCATTTCTCTGTGTTGTTTATATTCATCAGACGTTCTTGAGCTATCAAAGTTTGGGGTTGACTCTTTCTGATGTGATGGCCGCGATACGCGATGGGATTCAGTGGGAGAAGTTTTGTCATTGGAATTACTGGTCAGAATGTCCTGTACCGCAGCAGGATGTCGTCTAAACTTTTTCCCGGTGATCCGCCGCTGAGGACATGGCAAAGCCTGGAGCTTGCTGTTATGGAAAGATCTGACAAATGATGAAAGATGTGAGACAGCATGAAATTGTTCACCAGACTGTCTCACTCCGCTCTAAAACACAAACGTTTAAAAAATGCTACAGCTCTTCACAGGAAACCCATCACAGAGATACGGAACATCACATGCTATATGGGATCACATGTTGTTACCGGCCACCCGACAGATGAACATGCCCCAGCTTCAACCCAGCCAGACAAGTCAGCCGGTACTCGATTCACCTACCCGGAGGGATGAATGGCTGAATTAACCCTAGTGCTGGTTATACACCAAAATGGTTTACTTGTCTGTTTACCATTCGAGTACTAACCATTTGATAATAGCCCAACTGGCACTTGAATCAATGACCTCCCGATCACATGTCCAATGTCGTTAAACTATGAAGACATCAAAGTAATTTGGCAAAAAGTGTAATTGAAGTCGACCCAACTACTTATTTTTATTTGCCAGGTGGCAGCATAAAACTGTTGGTTAGGCTGCAAATTGCAACTGCATGTTTTTGGGTTCGATCCTCAAATGTCCCCTTCCCCAAAAGGGGTCAACGACCCCCATCTAACACAACATTTGATAAAATCCCACAAGTGTGCCTGCAAAATGACATCTAAATCAGTCGAAGAGTTTGAGCACGAATGTGACAGACGACAGCCAGAGAGACAGACAGACCACGCTACAGAGAAATGTTTAGCAATAGTTGCAAAAGTGATTCTGCCAGATAATAACAAGCTAAAGTACTGACCTACAGATTGTAGTTTTCTACAGAATATTTTTGTCATGTTCTGCTACAATATTTGTTCAAAAATGAAATGCATGTATGAAGTATGTAAATAAAAATGCGTTTATCTTACATCTGTGGTCTGCGTGACAAAGGATGGCCCTGTGCTATGGGCACCATCATCGGTTGGTCGAATCAGCCTCGAGCTGGCATCTCGTTCCAGCACAATGTCTGCAGTGGTAATTCCTCGTTGACTGATCTCCGATGGCGACGACCAACAAAGGCTCTTCGCGTCATCGTCAACCTCCATCTTCAGTTCGCACTTGACGACCTCCACGGCTGAACTCAGACAGTCCTGATGGTTGCTGTTGTTGTTGCTGTGCTGAAATGTTTTTGAATCTGTTGCAGCAACCTCGTCCGATGGATGCGTCACTCCTGCATCAGCCACAGTCACCAAAGACGTGTACAAACCGCCAAAAATAAACCGAACTGAACTGAACCAAACTGAGGTTGCTTAGTACACTTTGCAAAATAAACTGAAACGAAACAAGATCATCACCAAACCTTGCTCAAAGCTAAGTACTGCCCATAGGTAGATGCACTTCGCTACCACAAGCAGTTATACAAATGGCACCATCTAGTAATTGAAATTTTGTGAATCCCGCCAAACTTGTTCAAACAGTATTATGCACTCCAGAAGCACAAAAAAAACCAACGTGACCTTGACTTTTCACCTATGACCTTAATATTCAATGGACTACTAAACGTTGTCAAGGTACATGTCATGCAAAATGTCATCAAGCTAAGTGCAGCGATTATCGTGTTGACAGAAAAGACGACAAAGCTGGAAACAATACTACCATCACTTTCATGAGTAGTAATGAACTAAACTGCCCGTTCCTTCACTTAGTATACTCTTATAGATGCAATTTCACAAAATTATCGCTTACTCTAAAGCTGACTAGATTTTAGAAGGCAGTGAAGTTGTTGCTGTTCTAATACCTACCCAGCAGTTTCTCGGAGTGGATCGTATTGAGCGTACGAAGGTCGGAAACTTTGATGAGAAGTTTAGCAAAGGTCGATGGGTCATTGGGATGATTGGCAGCCACTGCAGCCTGCAGACATCGACTGATTGACGACTGCAGCTTTTCTACCAGCTCAACCCCACGCAGGCTTGGCCGGTCTACACATTCAAACAAACATTCTGCATGTGTCTAGACTATAAATTGTTAAATGGTATAACTCTTCAAGGAAAACCATATCAGAGCTAGAAAGCTTCACCTACCATATGGGATCACATAGTGTTAACTGCCACCCGACACAGGTAAGCATGCCCCATTCAACCGCAGCATGACAGGTCCAGCCCGTACTCAATTTACCTACCCGTAAGGAAGAAAGGCTGCGTTTTTCTGAGAACATGACAATTCCAAGATTTTTCCACGATTTTCCAGAATTGTAAAACGTTATTTGAGGACGTTCTCAGAGACTGCCAATGTACCTGGCAGTGAAGTAAACTTGCTGTCCAGCTCCTGACTCGGAATTGAAAAACTGCCAAACGTCAACTATTTATTTGAACGGCCAGAAAATTCACTGTCCACAATTTTCATCTTCCAGAACTTTTCAAAATCTTAAGCAAGCTTTAATTTCCTGGAATTTCCAGAACTAACTTTATTTTTCAGGACTTTCCGGGACATGGAAAATCAATCAAAGAAAAATTCTGCAAAAGAAAGATGCTTGCTTAATGCTTACCAGCAGAGATGATGATGAGGGCCGAGAAGAGAGCAATCTCTTCATCAGTCAGCTGTAATTCGTTGAACCTCTCGGCAAAGTCAAACATGGAGTTCAGCAGGAAACCACAACCAGTGCTCTAAGACAAACAACAATACAGTCAAATCGTGCTCAAGGCTAAGTACTGTACGGGAGCTAGCATAACAGATAGTGTAAACACAGTCTGTACTGCCCATGAGCCATGCCTGTGGAACGTTTTGTGAATCCAGGCCAACTCAACATTACAAATGTTAAACGTCAAAAGTAAATTTGCATAGCACATTCGTGTGAAAAAATCTCTAATGTGCTAGTCATGCTTGTACTGTGAGAACAAGAATGTCTTCAGCTACTGTCTGCAAGTGTCAAAGGTGCTTGACCACCAAATCTCACCTTTGGTGACCTTCCTCTCAGAGAGTTCAGGGACTTCCTTTTGAGACCACCATGTGTCATATGACCCCACAAGTCCTGCTAAAGTCACCTAAATCTGTCAAACAATTTAAGGAGGGAACAAGAACGTGACAGACGACGGCTGACAGAGAGACCACTTGACGAAGAAATGCTACACGCAAAATCGATTGCGCTACAGCGATTTCATCTAATAACTAGAAATATGTTCTGTGGAATGAGGTATCTGTCCCATTGCCACGCTATATAGTCTGGCAGCTGCGTTTCAGCATTTGACGCCCTTGTGAGCCTGCAGCCAATTTTGTCTGAATAAAAACGGTTTGTTGCCATGACAACAGAAATCTTCAGGAGAGAAATTTACATGACACCATTGCATAGCCCGGGCCTGAAAATAAAAGGTAGGTGAAAACAGCATGCATTTATATAGTCAATGTTGTCCCAAAATTCGTTGCCATGGTAACAGTAGTCGGCAGGGGAGAAATTTAAATGACACATGAGTTATACCGCTTTGAATTCTCCATTGGCTGTAATGTAAATTTTGCAACTTTTAAATGGTTGCCATGGCAACAGATTGGGTCGATAGGGGGTAAATTTAAATAACACCGTTAGATTGCCCGACCCCGAAAACAGGGGGTAAATAAACACAGCGTGCAATTATCTTTTACGGCGACCGATTTATACCGCTTTGAAGTATCCATAAGCCGTAATGCAAATTTTTAAAAAATTGGGGTAAAATAGGTGAAGGAGTTATCAGATTTTTATCCCAAACAAACTGGATCTTACTTTTCGGGCCCCAAATCACTGCGCAAAATTTCATCAGAATCGAATCAAAATCGCGGTCGTGGGAGTGTTTACAGTCAGACTGACAGAATGACAGACAGATGCAAGTGATTTTATAATCTGTCCCTTGCTACACTATAGCAATGGGACAGATAATAATACGAATATCTAAGGACAGCGCATAATTGGGTAACCATTAAACAAACAGGGTCGATGCACTGAAGGGCACATAAGAAGCAAATCCCTGTAATCTTCATAATCATATATCCTTCCAAAAACAAGCATAGCAAATAGCGGATATGATTTAGTCAAAAGACTGCCAAAAAATAAAACTGGATGTAAACAACGTACAAGCGAGGCGGAGGTGCGTTGGAATATGTTGCCATTGACAAAGAGCATCGTGTTGTTTTTGCTGTCAAATAGACAGGCCAAATGAACGAGCATCACTTCAAACGTACCCGCCTTCAGCAACGTCATCTAAATGCAATCAATCAATTGATCGATCAACTAGAAAAGCACTCGGAGAACGCAGACCTCCGCCAAGAATATTGATTCGACACAACATTGTAGTAGTAAACTGGTAAGTTTTTTTACATATATAAATATAATCAGTGAGCTGTTTAGACTAGTAGAAAAAATCAAAATGTTGAATTTTCAAATTGCACAGCAGCAATGTTACTGTCATCCTTCGCTATTATTATAACCGAACAATTAACGTTGTCAGTCGCGTGCAGTCACGTGATCATTCGATTCGTCACCAGCGCTTTACTATAAATGGTCCATCGTCACCATGCATCTATCTTGCACCATTATGGAGATATGGTGCCTCAAAGATAATGGGGTCAGGACCTTGACCTTTTGGGTTGATCCCTCGACCTTTTGGGGACACACGACGTCATCGATCATGTGACCATTCGACTCGTGGTGGGCGACTTCCTACGGGTGATCCATTGTGACCATGCGCCTATCTGACACCATTATAGAGACATGATGCCTGAAAAATAATGGGGTCATAAAGTAAAAATAGTTGAGCCAACATCAACAAACAGCACAATGCCTCCAGTGATACCCAGCTGATAAAAGCACGAAAATACAATGGCTTCTATGAGGGGAGATGGCACATTCCTGCCTCTTCCAAAGTTTATCAATAAATGCAATAGTGAAAAAAGATATAGAAATCTGACCACATTTCAGAAACTCATCGTTAAAATAGAAGCGGCTTCATGTGGAACATGGTGCACAGTTTATACCTGGTCATCATGGCTGAGCAGTTGGAAGCCGGGTATAGAGCGTGCAAAGTCGACGACGCAACGTATTGCCGGCATGAAGTAACTCGACAATGAACTGTTCCAACAGCTGCTTCTTTGATTGATATCAGACACTGGGCTAGGGTTGAGTGGACACGCCTGCACATAACAACTGGCAGCTTTAATACACCAGCAAAATGACAGTATCGAAAGCACAATGGCAAAACATCATTGACTATAGCACAATGTCCTAACTACAAAATACAAAGTTCCTCAACATGTTCTTGAATATTTATTTCACTACATAATGAAATATAGCAAACAAATCCGGGTGTTACATTAGAAACACTGGGGTCTTAAAATGCACTGCATAAGAAGGTGTTTGCAATTTTCTTGAAATGTCATCGAGAACAGAACAGAATACAGACAGAATGTTTTGCCATTCTATCCTCGATATACATTTGGCACGAATGGTAGCACAAGATAATTACAACTTAATTAAAATTCATTAATAAAATGGTTTGCAGAATTTACACCACAGCAGTTGGCTAAATCTTCTGACAAACATATTGTCATATTTCGTAATTTTCGTCAAACAGACAGCACAGACGCAATAACATAACTGCTCCATCAGAGGTAACATTGGGTGACTTCGCTTTTTGACTTAGCCTTCCGCTTCCCTTCAGTCTAACACCAGACCAGACTCAAGTCGAAAATGAAGCAATTTCGCACAGACTTTTGCTGAACCAAAACTTCAGTCTAAGACCAAAGTTTCTGCTCAGTAGGGAAGTCTCATCTAAAGTCTTAACAAAAACTGGAGTGACCCAATGACTGACCACGTTAGCTGAACACTGCATAAACACCGGATTGGACCAAGCCTGCTGATAGAACGCTCGGAACCTTTCAGTGGTGAATGGACAAGTTCGCATGTGAATGTCAACGATCTGCCGATGAAGTCGACTCTGAAAAAAAACACAGCAGCAGACAAGCCGGTAGGTAACATGGCTCACAACTGAAACATACTATGGCCGAACTGCAGACAGACAGACATGTGGAATCAGATACAGACACGCTGTTTAACAGTAAGTCGTCTACAGCAGTTGCGAACCAATAGCGAACGAGATACACATAATGCCAACAGCCCAAGTCGATGGAGAATGGCAAAATAACTGACCCATCACAATCGCACATCCGAGACCGAGACCCTTCCCCATCCACAAAAAATGGCAATTTGGCACAGCCGGTTACGTCTGTGAAATGAATGATCCCATGTGCCAAATCCGGTGAAAATCCGTTCATGGGGGCATTCTCGGCAAACACATAAAATAAAACAAAAATTTTTTCTACATATCTAAAATAATGATCACAAAGATCAGTTAAGATGCTGCTGCTCCTGGTGCTGATGATGATGATGTTCATAATAATGACTGAGCTTCAGAGAAGAATACGTAGGTACCTCGTCAGCAACAATTGTTTCAACCAGCGAGCCCTGACACTGCACGTTCACTCGCTGCATCTGTTCCAGGATCTTGGCTTTCTCACGCTTCGGTACTCGACCAAATCTCACAGCTGTACACGACACAAACAAAAAATCGACCAATGAATCAACTCAATCATAGTTTAATTCATAATTACCTACGTAAATTCATAATTACCTCCGTAAAAAATCCACCTACACATCAAAATGATATGAAAATCAAGCAATATATCCCAATTACATAAAAACGGGTCTAAACTCTAAGTGTTCTGTAGTTTATGGCAGTCACACACTAAACAGTAAGAAAAGTTACCATCTCTGGACATTCCAACAGCAATGCATTTCTTCAGCCTACAAAGAAAACAAAACACAAACCAAACCATTTTACTTTTATCCTCAAATTTACACACTTCTTCAAAGCACATGCGTGGCTAAGATCCGTTAAATTTTGAGTGTCTGAAAGGTACATAATACAAACCATGATATAATGTCATATTTCATCAATGCAATTATGGTAGATACTAGTAGTCAAGCCTTGCTCAAGACTAAGCAGGCCTCGACTGTGCAACAGTTCGTAAATCCGAGAGTAAGGATTATGTCCCAGGAGATTTTGTCCGATTTACACCTATCCAGAGTATACTGTGTCCAGGGCTAGGAGAATTATGTCCGCAGGTCAACTCAGCCTGGCCATCCCTCTGTGAGTAGGTGCAATGTGTACTGCCAAAAGCCGGTACATAAACAGGCACACTGCGCAATGCATCAGCCCCATATCCGTGGTCTGGCAGTGTAAACTGGTGTCTGGCTGAGAGCCAAGTAAAAAGAGATCAGCATTGCCCTATGGGCCTAATGGCTCAGGAAAAAAACTTTATGTAACGTCTATCCAGAGGACTGTGTCTGGAGGAGAGGGGAATTTCATTCAGGGGATTATGTCTGGGACGATTTTGCCAAAATGTAACTTACCCTGAAAATTTCAGACAAATCCGTCAGCAACTTTCTTGTAATCCTGCTAACAAACTTTTTGCACTATCTGGCGATGGTGAAAAATCCGAAAATCTGGTCCGTCCCGTGACTTTCACAACTGATCTATGACCTTGGAATTCAACAGAATTCTAGAGGTCGTTGAGGTACATGCATGTGCAAAAGTTTATCATGTTAACAGAGAGCGACGATGCTGAAAACAATACTGTCGTCGCTATAATTACCTGCAGTACTGGCATCTGTTACGGTTGATCCTCGTAATGAGACACATCTGATTCTTCAAGCATGCTCGGTAATGGATCTTTTGCTGTATGCTGCGACGAAAGAAACCCTGATCATGCACAACGATACACCGTGGTGGATCCAATAGAAAGCTGTCACTTCTATTTTTTTAATAGCTTCACGAAACATTGACCGATTTTAATAATTTTTGGCATGCAACATCAAGAAGAAACTTAATGCAAACCACTTTAGTTTTGGTCATCTCACTTTAATACTATCGCTACAAAACCTTGTGAAATGTAGAAGTCGTAGTTTGGCCATTTACAACAATGAATTCATATTTGGTACTGCTGCATCAGCACCAAAAATTACCAAAACCACAAAATCATTTTTTTTAAATGTTACTTCGTCTTCATTTTAAAATCGTATGCCGACAAACTGAAATGATGCATCAACAGTGAGTGAACCGCTCTGAGTCATGCAGTTATTGAACATGCTGTTCGCGAGTGGCGTCAACGTCTACCGCTTGCATTCTTGCTGGAGGAAGACATTTTGAACACATGCCGTAACAAGAAAGCCTATAGCAGTTCCGGTTCAGTAGTTTAGCTGAAAATTGGGGTGTTCGTACTAAGTTAATATACAAATACCAAATTCTGTATCTGGATCGCATAACGATAGTTCCGTGGCACCACCTTGTGAATGATATAGACTTGTGTCTCAGCCCAAAATCACCAAAAAATCCATAAAACCCCCTATTTTGGCGTTCAAGGTCATTCAAGATCATTGAATTTGGCGTCAATCGAGAGCCAGTGTACGACTTCCTATTAGTGATTAATAGTAACCTAGGCCTTATCTCGCATCGTTATTGAGATACAGCGACTTATTGGCTAAAAATCGCAAATTTTTCCTACCCCCCTCTCATTTAGCGGCCTTGTTCAGGGTGACTCCCCTTCGAATTTATGGAAAAGCTTTACGGTTCCTGAAACTAAAGTCTTCCAGGCAGCCGACGGTGAAGATTTGGTGATCCTAGCTTGCACCGTTTTTGCCTGATCCGCCCGTGTGACAGACGGACAGAATTGCGATGGCTAAGACGGGCTGAAAGCAGTAGCTGCTTTCGCGCGTAATAAAAATGATGTGATGTGACACGTGTGACTTTTTGGAAGACAATAACTGCCAACTTGTTTGTCGCTATTCAGTTGATCATTTCTGAGCCGACGCATGCGCTATCCAGTATGAATTCATTTTTGTAAACGGCCAAACTACCAAAATACGACTTCTGCTTTTTACAAGGTAGTGTAGCGACAGCATTAAAGTGAGGTGGCCAAAACTGAAGTCATTTGCGTCAAGTTTCTCCTTGATGTCGCTTGCCGTGTAAAGGCCATCTTAAGCAAATGTGATCGCGTAATATGAGTCTAAAACTTTTTTTTGCATCCAAATTCTAAACAGCTGCTCATAAAATGACAAACAACACAGGGTTACTTAAATTCTACATAGTTCCCGCCAAAATTGAGGTGTATAACAAACCAAAGCATTTTTGTAGTGCCGTTGGTCGTGACTTTAGATGCGGCGCATGGAAAACCGATTTTAACAAAAAACGGCATCTGTAGGGCATCAAAGGTCACGCATTTAAGCTCATTCAAAAAAATTCAAAAGCCCCAAACTCACTTCATTATCTTGCATAATTCTGGCTTGATCTCTGGTTCCGAAAATATGGCGAAAGAAATCACTAAAAATTGCTGTTTTCGATCAGTGCACGTCACTTCTTTTTTTGACGCCTTCCCTGCAAGAACCCCTTGAATGTCCACATGATCTTTTGTTGCCTTATAGGCTACAATTCTGCGCCTGATGATATGGGTCTGTCTTCTTCCAGATGCCCACGTATGGTGAGCTCTGAAGCATGCATAATTTGAACACAATGCACAATGCGGGTCTTTAGTTCTGACATATTCTTACTTTTTTAGGTCACAGATTCGCCATAAAGTAAAAATTCTACAATCAGTGCTTGCTATACTTTCTTCAAGCAGCGTAACCAAATCTTCGAGCACAGATTTCAAATTTTCAAGCACGTCCGTGCCTGTTAATATAAGGCCTGATATAATAATATACCTTGCATCCTTCGCAGGCGTGGACTCCGTAATGAAATCCGCTTGCACGATCACCGCAGACCCGACACAGCACGGTGTGACCGTCGAACTCTGTGTATATACCAAACCATCAGTCAATCCAGCAATTGATCAGTCAACCAATTAATCAATCATTCAGAGTTGCGGCTCCACGAAGACAATCCGACTTCCTCAAAAAAAGTTCCAAACAGCACACCCAAAACACACCATCCTGTAAAGAAAATTTTCAAAAAATTCCCCAAACCCCATTCAATTCCACGAGTGCCCTGTCTACCTGTGGATCCTGGTCAGTGAAACTTTCATACTTACATGCATGTCCTAACTGACCGAGAAATAATACACTGCGTCTCAAAAAACATCCCGAACGTTTTCGATTATAACTAAGAAAAATTACCAGATTTTAATAGTTTTTGGTAAGAACATTCCCGAGACAACTGGACATCAAATCATTATGTAGTTTCCCACCTCACCCATCGTCTGTTTCTGCACTACCTGGGGAAATCAGCACCAACGAAATATTGCATTTTTATCTAAAGTAGTCTTACTATATACTCAATCTAAATAAATGGTTCCTACTATTCTGCAGAATTAATTTTCCCTGACTTTCCAGGACAAAACGAATCATTTTCCCTGACTTAAGTTGTTCACGCAAAATACCAGTGTTGGTTTTTAATCGCTTGCAATCACACTATACAAGGGTGGCGAAACAAATTTCAAAGTGGAGGAACAGATAGTCTGCGAGCAAAGCTAGAATGGAAAATTTTTAAACTGCTGTATGCAATGTGCGTACAGCAATTTAAATTTTTTGGCTGCATCTTTGTTAACTTTTGCACCCTGGTACTTTTAAATCCCCTGGCTTTCTCTGACTCTCTGAGTTTTCCCTGACTTTGGAATGCAAAATTCCCAGACTTTTTCTGATTCTTTAATTTTTCCCTGACTTTCCCTGACCGTAGAAACCATGTAAATAACGTCCAAAACACATTTTGTTCACATTTTTGACACTTTGGCTGACGCTTTATCCAATTGTTTCATTTTTACGCACGACAGCTAGCATATAGCTATAGCGCGTATTGGTAATTCTGTCTCGGTGTCTGTCAGTCACAACCCGGTACCGATCAAAGCCCAGGTGAGATAGAGACCTCTGGTTTTCACCATATAATAGCTTAGAGTCTCTAATATTTTGTGACATAATTTCATGCCACTTGGTGAAGTGGGTACAAACGAACGAGAGGGAGAAAGAGGGGCACACCCCCTTAAAACCGTTATTCTACCGTTATTAGCTCGTCTCGTCTATGAACCGCACCTACAGAATGCGTTTGACAGAGAAAATACCGATGACTTTGCGTGTGGCTAGAAGTCCGTTAAACGAATGGATCTCGATGAAGTTTCGTCTGTGCCGCTCGTGAAGTCGATACTCCGGCAGAGAATAGATGTACTTCTCGATCATTGTCGTGCCCTGTAGACCCCCCGCCGAGCCCACGGATCCCACCAGGGGCCCCACACGGGCAGGGGCGACCATCAGGGCTCCCCTCAGTGGGCGAGGTCTGATTGGGGGCGCACGGGGTGCCAGGAGGCTGCGCACGGAGAAGGAGCTGGTCCAAGGTCGATGAGTGATCGTCTTTTGACGACCTCCTGGGTGGTCGGAACACTGGTGATGATGACTCATTCTACCGGGTGCGTTTCAAAACGATATCGAAACGATCTGATCCCGCTCCGATTTGCCGATCCGATAGAAACCTTGTATATATACGGCAATTTTTTCTCTCACCAGTCTGGACTGTTGTACACAGGTCATAATGCAGGATATAAGTATAGGCTATATTACAGACGTTTAGAACGCGCCCGATGTGGAAATCGCTCTGAAATGCGATCTGAAACAAAATGAGACCCGTTCCGATCTGATGTGATCCGGTTCTGCACGTGACGCTGATCCCGTGAAAACCCTTAGACACTTTTGCTTTTCTTCTGACTCTCGTCAGTTCAGACTGTTATACACGTACGTCCCGCCATAATGCTATAGACAGATCAGTTTACAACGCGCCTATCGTAGCGTTACAGCTGGAAACGCACTCGGATCTACCGGAGCAATTCGATCATTCTCGATTCCACGACAAACCGAATAAAATCGACGTACGCCAAGCCAACTGATAACGCTCCCGATTCAGCTGCATATAATTTTTCTCACATTAGTTACATTAATCAATTCCGCATTTTATCTATCAAACCCCAACTGTCAGAGAATGTATGTTATCCCCGCCACTGCAAAAGTATGAGTCATGCAGCACTTTAACGACTATGGCTACTGTCATTACTGTAACGGCGACTGAGATTCAATAGTCGAGTCATCGCAGGAAGCACTGTCTCACGCCGATACTAAGCTATTGTGGCGCTTATGACACGTTTTCATTGTCAACGCAGATCGCTGTTCACTTATTAGCGGGGCGTGTCAACTGTTAACTCCGCCTCCTCTCACCCAGCAGATTCCGCCCATTCACGTCCATTCACCTATCGCAGGCGGCTCGTTGCACAGCAGGCGACGGCAGGTAGCCACGCCTACCCGATGATGTCCTGAGCGCTCACTGGCTGCGCGAACTGCAGCGTTTGACGACGTTATGGAGTACAATATCTTCATGCGTTGACTGACGGCTGGGCAGGTGACGTCACAAGCTTAATTTGCCAAGCCGACCGGTCTTAAACGCATGCACACGGTGCGATGCTGTACCATTTTGATTACGCGATACTTTGAGAAGGCACTTATCCATTGCTGCGGCCGACAGTATGCACGATGGGTCTGCAGTCTTCACTCAATTTCAAATATTTTCTCCGGAGCTCTGTGCACCAGATGCATGCAGATTTTATGACCGCAATATATGGAGTCATGCATTTATGCAAAGTACCGAACGAAAACGAGTGTTAAGCTATGATTTCATATCAGCGAACAATAGCAAGCAGAATTCATCTCATATTCTTTTGCACAGTTTCATCGATATTGCAGCTTCTCTGCTGAAAACAGCCACCCCGGTGCACCCCTATTCCGACCGAAATTTTGCTGCACGATACATCAATGTCACACACAAGCACACACGGACCGACAGACGAACAGACGGACGGACGATTTTACGGTGATACCGCGCTTTGCACGACTGCACGTGCCTCAAGCAGTCTAAGCGACGGAAAATCGCATACAACAAAATACTTGAATGCTGCGATTAGTATCCGTAAAATAATGTTTTCAAACGATGTCTTAATACAGCGATCGATATACTCGAATAGGCCTATGGTCGTCGCCGTATTAGGCCTATAATACGAAATAAAAATTCTACCATTCCTGACCCGACTGCATGTCATATTTTCCTCGTTCTAGATTTCTTTTTCCGTTTCCCGTTCATCTCCAGCCAACCCTGTAACTCGCAGCGGTCACGTATAGCTAACCGCATCAAAGGGGCCGGTCGCGACGTTAACAAGCTCACCGGAGATTTACGCGCAGCCTTTGTCGCGCATGCGCATAATTAGAACCCTTTAGACCACGCCCCTAGCTCTCTCGACAAGACCCTGCAGCCCCAGTGACGGCAGCGATCGATCAAAACTAACGAGTATTGGCGTCATGTTTCATGCACGAGGAAACGCCGACACCGGAGCATCACTAATGGCCGCAGACCGACAGAACATATGTGATGACCTGTTGCCGCTCGCACACGCTGTGATTATCTCGGCGCCGTAACGTTCCAGTTTCATTTCCTTCCGTATTTCATCCGGGGAAACGGGGAACATTGCATGGAGACCCTAACAGCCATTGCTGGTGTGGTCCATGAAACAGTGACTGACGAAAACACAAAAAACTTACCAACTTATATAATGAGGGTGACCACTGACCACCCTCTCAGCATGCAGCGTGCGTGAAAAATAGAAATTCCCCGAATTTATCCCGACAAACGTGAAGCAACGTCGAACACGTATGCCACTATACATGACTCAAAGCAGCATCGGAAAGGTGGGGTAATCCTACTTCCCCCTTCACCCCTCCTCTCCGTCAGCTCCCCCTTTCCCATTCCATCCGTTCCCCTTATCTTCCCTTAGAAGTAGGCCCCCTTAAATACAGGTATACATGTATAGGGCCATGGAGTTGCACTGTATATTACAAGCTATCCCATCGAGGCCTTGAGCACCGAAAATTGAATATGGTGCATTTGAGCCGTAAAATCTGACATCTAATGGCACCAATTTTTATACTAGTTTTCGGTCGGTCTTCAGGCAGCGTCTCAAAACTTCAACCTAGAATATGCACCAATATTTGCAAGTTCGTAAGTAAATGTTTCAAAAACTTAGCCTTACTAAAATATTTCACTATTAGTGGAACAAGAAAATAAAATTCGACTAAGTTTGGGCTGGGTTTTTGGGTGGTTTTAACAGTTATTAGGTGGGTTTACACAAAAAAAGTCTGTGGATCCCCAATGTTTTTTGGGTATCTGTCACTCTGGCTGGAGTTTTCAACCGTGAAAACAACACTGCTGACCGGAAGTGGTCAGTGTGGTCGTTAGCCGTTTGGCCGCATGACGGCATTACAAAGTTTCGCCTGTGCCCTTCTGATGAACGGCCAAACCCGCCCTGGCCGACATGAAGCAGCGCAAGCCCGGCTAAAACACCGCCAATTAGACGGACCTTTCGCGCGCGTCTGTGTCAGAGTCTCAGAGATGCGTGTGCGCACATCGGAAACTCGTATACGCCCGCAGACTGAAATCCGCTTACGTTGCTGCATGCTGACTGAATCCAAAGGGAAACTGACCCAAAAGCGGACATTTCCCAACGAAGGGTCATATAGAGGCTACATTTCCTCGCCAGTCGCCACACTTTTTTGTAACTATAAAACAAACCATTGCTTTTAAGTAATATCGTAATTATTACTTAAACACACACCCACACTGACTTTAAACGAATCTTTTTGACGTCTTACGACACAAAATGAATAACATCGTCTGGGCGAAACGTCTCGGTCAGCAATCTTAAGTTAGCGGAATTGCGGACCGTCGGCTCGCGTGGCGGAGCGGACTTCTGATAGTGCGTCGCTGCGCTGTGGCGTGTGGGACAGCACGTGGGTGGTCAGTGGTCACGTGTCTGTGTGGCGCGGCTTTGAAGCTATTGTGCGCTGCAGCGGCTCATGATTAAAACACAAGACGACGACAGACAGACACTGAGCGAGACAACCAGACGACGCAGCATCATAACTGAACGAACGACCGAGCGAGTGCGCGAGCTGGTAAACACAGCCAATTAGCACGAAACACAGATACACACACACACACACACACACGGACAGACACTGATTATAACAGCCTTACTGTGACAAGACAAACTACACCACTCAGTTGGCTTAAGTCAAACGCCACATCCATGCCTTTTTTAAAAAGCAAACCATATGAAATAAACGTATGCAAACGTAACAACGTTCCCTTAGTTTTTGAAACTTTTCTTACTTTGCCAATGTTTTAAATCGTTCGAAATCAGTGTGAAAATAACGGTAACTGCATGAAAATATTTATTACAATCAAAGTGCTGCCGGTGAAATAACAGCCTATTACTATCATTTAGTAATTTTATAGTTACCAATATGCCAAAACACCGTAATAAACACGTAAAAGGCAGCGTTTTTATTTACTTCTGCAGAAGGCTTTAAGTTTTTTTTTCATAAAAACGCGTTTGCAAACGTTTTTTCTCCAATTTTTCCCTAACGTCTGGCACAACAATTGAAAATCACCAATACGCAAGACAGAGGCTATTCAGAGTGCACTTTCACAGGCATTAAGAAATACGCTCAAATACGAAGTTGGAAAAGTAAGTAATGCGACGATCGCGCTGCGACGTAAACGGAGATTTCGTCGCGCGTCAACGAGACACGTCAATTACGAACAGTCAGTTTCAAGTTCACGCGGCGACTGTCAGTCAGCAAGTGATGCGCGAAGACGACACTTTCCGCCGCTGCAAATCGATTAGTTTCCCCACACTGCGGTAATCGACACGGGTACCTGTTGACAGGCGGTCTGCCGAGCGCCGGGTCGGCCGGACTAGACCGGAAACGAGAAAAGCCGGCCGATAAATAGCAACAGGCGATAGCGCGACTCTACTAATTACCGGAGACGACCGAGAAGGTGAGATGGACTGCAGAGACTTCGGCCCAGGGATCGCTCGTATGTCGGCCATTTAGTAACGAGGCGTAACGAAACCCGGCTCGTCGCCATGATGAAAAGTTAACTTCCTGTTGACAGTACGAGTTTTAGCGCCGTCCGGGCCGTAAAAAGTGTAGCTTGATCCCGCCACTAACACTTGGTGTATAATTATTCCCTGAAGAATTAATTACTTCAGTCACAAAAGGAGGAGGTTATACGTGATTACGTGAAGAGTCTGCCCTTTTGTCAGCTTATCGGCTGCATCATAGCGAACAACTCAGGAACGGATTTAGATGATGACATTCGGTGCAAAAGTTGATCAATTAGGGCGATTTGTTTTTCGGCGCGACAGAACGACAGCGTAAACAAGGGCCCTTATGAAATCGTTTACCGCTATCAACGCTTCTAATTTGAGATGGGTTGCAGATTTCCTGCACTGCTGACGAGCTTTCCAGCGGTACCAACATCGATGACCTCGAAAGACTATGAAGTTATGAACCCCAAAATGAGAGCGTCTGGTGAACTGCGCACGATTTTGGCCTGCGACGCGCATTTCAAAACTGAATTGCGCCGAAATGACTGGACAGGCCTTTATACGTCGCAAACTATGCTACAAACGGTGGCCTTGGCCGATGTCTACTGGTCTATAGAACTGCATGGCCTGCAGCTCTGTGAGATTGTGACATTAAAACCATTACAGCCACAGTAAACACATACAGAAATAGGTCGGCGAGTCTGCAAATCGTCGCACGCACACAGGACGAAACCTTGAAAGGTTGAGACATTCACATTGGACAGAAGATAGCCTATGCAGGCACACACACACAGACAGACAGAGACAGACAAACGCCTATCAGTCACGTGATATAATGCCCATTATACGATAAATATCTAGTGAAAGTTAAAGCACAGATTTACTAAAGTAAAGTTAACCAAAAACGTTTAAAAAAATTATAAAAAGACTAAAAAGAGCTTTGTGAAGACAAAACGTAAGAAACGACGTATAATAGGTGAAATGCAGAATGTCTGATCGATGCTGCCACCTGGCGAATCGCAAATCATCTCTTTTTCGTAGATCGGAAGCAACTGCACGCTGTCGCTGGGAGTTCGACCCGAATATCTTCCATGCTTCTGTGGATCAGCGCAGAGACGTCGAGAGCCATAGCAGAGTCCGGGGAAAACATTCTCGTGAGGCCCGTCTGTGGAGAAAATTTTTGAATTTTGCTTCTTAAAATGGCATATTCTGGTGTACTTTATATTTTGGAGCGATGGTGGGGACCCCAAACGTCGCGAGGCCCGGGGAAAACATCCCCCTCCTCTCGACGATCCTTGATCAGGAGAAAAGAAGGGATTAGCGATGTGTCACTGGATCCCATGCGTCTACATGTCAAAATAATGGCATCTGAATCCGTCCATGAGTTAGAGGGTGCACGAACGTAACAGAAGACAGACCACGCTACGAAGCAAACTGTGGGAATAGGCGGAGAATCGCTGCAATCTGCCTATTAACCATATCTTTAATTATACGGGAACGCCGAAACGCCGCACTAAAGGGCGTGAATGGAAGGGGGTGTCAGAGTCTGAGTCTCCTATAAGTAATGAGTAGCCTAACCCTAAACGCTGTGAGCCCTATAGTTCAGTCAAGTTCATTCTGAACGACAAAAACAAGCGTATATGTACGCTGTGACCCAGATACAAAGTCGTACAGTACAGTAGACACTTGGCCGGCGTACAGACTACTAGACTAGATACGCTTGACCGCATTGATACCAGTACAGTGTGAGGCGCCCAGATATAGCACTGCTGTGCAAATTAATGGCTTGACCTCATAACCATGCACGCGTGAGCAAGTGTTGACCCAGACTGCTCAGAAGAAACGCGCCAGACTAGTGATGGGCAGGTACACGTTTTCTAATTCGACACGATATCACAAAAATACAGTCCTTCACGAACCACACAGCCCCATAGGGCAGCGCTGATCTCCCGTCTCCTTAGCCGTCACCCAGACACCAGTTTACACTGCAAGAATACGGATAGTTAGGGGGTTAGTGCATCGCGCGATGTGCCTTTTTACGTGCCAACTTTTGAAAGTACTTACTTTGCCTACCCACGGAGGAATGGCCAAGCTGAGTTTAGCCGAGTAGTTGGTTACATATGCCGAGACGGGTTACACGTCTGCAAACGGTCACCCATCCGAGTACTAACCGTACCCGGCGTTGATCAACATCCGCGATGCAACCAACGACGTTACAGACTAGTCAAACCGCCACCTACCTTTATTCGAGATGAACAACTACAGTGGTTACAAATACCCTCAAATAATCAATCACATGGTGGGTTAAAAAGTGGGCACTGCGCAGGACAGAAAATTGCAATTTTATCACAAACAGCTGCAAATTTCAGACAGAAAAGATTATGAGTGCTCAACAAAATTCTAATTTTCCCCTAAATTTTCCCACAATGTGGTTTAAAGTCCCAAATTTTTAACATTTTCAGACATGACGAAAATTTTCAACAGCCCAAAATTTACGGTGTGAGAGAGGCAATTGCCTCTATGTCTGCTACCCTCCTATACATTTCCACTGTAAATAATGATTCATAATTTACACACTACAGACTACACACAAAAAATCTGGATCACCAGAAAAATCCAAATACCTCCTTTCTGGGCTGTGTCCACCCCCTGCACGAAATTTCACAAAAATCAGTTCGTAATTTGTAACCTTTAGCAATAGGCCCCCTACAATCGACAAACATATAGATTCCTTTGAATAAACTCTTTTTCCATAGCCAGATATTTTGCTCCATTTCTCCACTATCATCGCAGTCAAATGCAATTAATGCATGGTATTCACTATACCAGTAAACCTGTTTGAAATCTCACAAAGTACCAAATACAAATATTAAAAATTGGCCCAATGAATATGAACACTGTGCGCCAGATTAGGTTTGGTACATATTGACCTTTGGTATAGACAGCTCTGGCAGGTCTCAGTCTCAGTGGATTATGAGACAAACTGTTCAAGGATATAATACATGGATACAGTCTTCACTGGGAGCTAACTAAATTAGTTACATACCACCCAGGGTTATGTCTATGCCTGTGGCGTATTTAGGATTTGACAAAGGGGGGGCCATGGCGAGCGCGAGCCTATAACGGGGTCTGAGGGTGGAGCCCCCAGCGGGGTCCAGGGGCAGAGCCCCTGGTCGGGGGGTCAACGGGGCGAAGCCCCCTGAAGCTGAAACACTTTTTGCTTCTGAATGTTCAATGGAAACCGCAAATTCGCCCATTTTTCTGAAATTTTGAAACGCAAAAGACCGTCAAACATTGTTGAATTTTGCAATTCTTGCTGGAAAATGGCAAAAAACGCACCTTTTCATAAAAGTCGCCTGCAAAAAATTTTCATGGTCGAGCCAAAGGGGGGGGGCATCGCACCATGCCCCCCCTAAATACGCCACTGGTTTATGCCACACAAACCAGAAACTGGTGTCATAAAACCGGTGCTGACATATTAATCCATCTTAAACCCGCAGTTTTTTTTATCACACACGTGTGACATGTGACACTGACATACACAGTGGCATTGTATGGGACGTGGGATATCCGTCAAAATACAAAACTTAAGTCTGTCTGAAATATGCAGGTGTACGTGTAGGCCTTTGATCAAAGTTTCTTCCTTTAATTGGAGACCAGTTTCAGAAAAGCACAAGTTTTCAAACTTCAGCTTTAGCCCAAAGCACGACCAGGCTCGTTCTACGGTACCTGCCAGTTATGCAGTGTTACCTGCAAGTAGTTAGTAGTTCATTAATTAGTGTGATACACACCTAATTCACTTCCTGCTGGTTCCTCAGCCGGCGTTTCCATCTCTTCTGTCATTGTAAGTAATCTACAACCACCACATAGGCCTACATGTATCACTAATACAATCGCAGAAAAATTTTGTGTGGTTAACGTAGTGGTAATTGCAGCAAGAGTCAACAGACTTTAAAAGTAACTGCCTTTTTGTGGCTGAATATTTTTACTAGCTGCAAAAACGGAAAACGGTATGCTGACTTCTAAGACTGATATGGGGCTTTACTTATAGCCTTTACCATAGCCGTAGGCCAAATTTTTGTGATCCTTTCAATTTCAAATACATTTACATTTAGCTTTGTGTCAAATTAAAGCTTGCATCATAGCCAACTGACATACGCTGAAAATTATAAAGATATGGCAATTTGTCTAGCATAAGACGATTGTCACAATGTTCAGCCATGATTCTAGTACAGTACGTCATTTTGCCATGAATATAATTATTGAGGTGCACAAAGTTGAACAATTAATTCAGTCAACAAGGCCACACAATGACCATGACCGATTAAACCAGCAAATTTGTCCCAGAATTCGTACACAGGCACGTCAAGCATGACACCTGTAAGGCAAATGTAAACTTAAATATTAGCTAGCGATAGCTAATTAAGCACGTAAACATGAAAACTTACCACAAATTTCACTTTCTGAAACCGAGAAACAAACCTCGACACACCTTAGCGCGAGTGTGGTCATCTGCCAAACCCATTGACCCAGTTCCCGATCCTTAACTTCTGATTGGCCAGTCGCTGCCAGCTGGTTGCCGGTCACCCGCGCCAGAAACCAGGTCAGACAGGCACCAGACGTAGCCGAGACTGAGCACCAGCCTAGCTGCCCTACTGACCGACAATCAAGCCGAGCTGCCGTCTGAGATCTGACACAATTTACACGCTTTTCGTCGAATTCTGTGGCTATAATTACGGCTGAAACTTTCGCGGATATAACGCAGCAGTCGAAATATAAGGGCTGACAGCAAAATTATGTCGTTGTATAACAGATTAGGTGTATTTTTCGTTCGTACGCAGTGACCCCGGCAGGTCAATATTACACAACAGCCTACGCGCACCGCACCGGTAGCCCAAGGGCGTTGACCTAGATCTGTCAGACATGCGTCGTGTAAACAGTGTCATTTTCGTTCAGTCGTCTGTCGAAGTTAAAAAAACAAATAACTATCCTTATATTATATCCAGAAAATCCGAATCAGAGGCATTGCAGTAAAAATTTAGTGTTGACATTTAGCTTATTGTGCGATTAGTTTAACGTGCGAATCTCCTATTTTTTTGTCTATTTTTTTCTCTCCTTTTTTCACATTCTTTTTCCTCCCAAAACCCAGCCAAGGTATGTGGCAACACTGTATAATAAGCTTCCCCAGAGGGGTTGCCGTCCGCAAACGCATTATTTCGCAATTTGGGCTTTCAACTCGTATCCGTTAGCAACATTTTTAGTCGATTGTATGCAATGCATTGAATGCACATGAGTGCATTTTGCTAATTCGTTAAGTGAAAATCCCCCTCTTTCAATTTAACTTTCCCACCTTTTTCCACAAAGCATTCTGTTTTTATTAAGTCGATGAAAAAGACACCCTGGCATGCATAGATGTTAAAAACATTGATTTGTAAATAAAAAACATAAAAACATGTTTTAAAAAAATTTATAAAAAAACATTAAAAAGCATAGTTAAGAAACATTAAACTGCAGGTGTTTCCAATCGCTATTTTTACGGGGCGACTGAAAACGCGAGACTGGAAAACCCGGCACCGTCAAAAATACAGGGGTGGAAAACATGGAACTGGAAAACCCGGCACCAAATCGCAGGGGTGGAAAACGAAGGAATAAATTGCATGGACAGCCAATGGGACAATTTTTGCAATTTATTGAAATAACAGTTAGTCTTATATTGTAATTCATATTTGTAATATAATTAGCCTTTCGGTAGCACAGTGTACTCCCTAGTACCTATACTCTCCATTACGAATTTGTTGAAACCTAATACAAAGTGAACGTCTGGCGACACAATACGTTTCCAAACTGCCGGTTTTCTGCAGTCAGGGTACTACGAGTAGGGCGGAATAGCTTTCAGTTGAAGCTATCAAGGACAAATGAACAAAGCAATGCCGATCGTAAGCAGCAGTTTTAGCTATTTTACTCCTTGTTTGAAGCCTACTCATAATAATAATAATCTAATAATAATCTGACTTGTAAAGCGCCAGTTTGTGCAAAAAGAAAGACTTCAGTGGCGCTCAACTGTCTATGAAATTGCCAGCTCAACTGCGGAGGGCATAATAGGTAGCCGTTGGCAAGCGTGAATAGAATCTGCTCATGTTGCTACCTAGAAAGTCCTACCGCTCTGATGTGCTTTGATGTGAGACGACTCGTCAGAACTTTTCAGTAGGCCTAACTATGTTG
>Ga0056128_1000406_pt1 | contig 37667 bp, 17 predicted proteins | sample WorMetLIZISLAND2_FD_71113 | JGI IMG/M metagenome (GOLD analysis project Ga0056128, IMG submission 71113) | Marine gutless worms symbiont microbial communities from Max Planck institute for Marine Microbiology, Germany - Olavius geniculatus... ...
GGGACAACCCTGCAGGAGTTAAGCCACGCTGCCCTAGATAGGCAGCGGTGGGCAGCGATGGTAAGAATGGCGTCAGACACCAACGGGCATTGAGCCCACGGTTGTCGATGATGATGATGATGATCATATGCTTGACTGGTCACAAGTGGTCAGCTTGGCTGTATAGTCGACATCTCTGACTTTTATTGGTGGCATAGCATAGCAGTAATGCATTGAGTCAAATCATCGAAGTTACTGTATGGTGGGCCCGGTTAGTAATGTATTTGGTTGGGTGACTTTCTATGGTATGGAGCCAGCCAACTAGGTTGACTGAGCTTTCTACCCTCCGTCAGATGGTAAAATGAATACTGGCGGTGATTACAGCCATAGCTAGAGAAGAAACAGCGAGTTCTGCGTAACAGTAGGCCCTGTGGCCAGGACTGCTGGTATACTGGCCCAGTCAGTTAAAGGTGCTCGATGTTAATTCCAGCCGACTTGGGCTGTATGCTAGCTTTATTGGCTTCTGCCCTCGCTGGCTCAAAGTGCCGCTTAGGGGATGAGCTTCTGCACAATGGGCCTAGTTCTGCATAAAAGTAATCTAGTGCCTATGTGAAATCTTCTTGTTCTTCTGTCTGACATTATCATTGTCGTTATTGTGCGTAGAATAACTCAGGAGTTTGAGCCGGATGTCCGTGAGGTGCTCTCTGGTGGGATTGGGTCGCTAACACGTCGGGTTTTTCCCTCGGTTCAGTGTGTGAGTCTGTCTGACCCTAGTCCACACCACTACAGCTTCAACTATGACCCCTCGACCCTCGCCCAGGGTATGTGTATATGATAATAATGATAATAATAAGCAGAACCCAGTTTTCCGCGGTAAATTTTGCCAAATTCCGCTCCAGCTCACAAAATTCCGCAACTCACCGCGGCAAAATTGTCCAAATTCCACCTTCCATTTGTGAGTAAACTAAGCTTTATTCTGTTTTAAAAACTTCCGTTTTGGATGCTGGCATGGCGCTCAGTTATGCTAGCAACATACAAAGGAAATTAGCGATTTTTTTTTTACAAAAGGGCAATTTGTCAATTAATCACATTGTATGAATTTACAATTGAGTCGTATACGTATGGTAATTATTAGTAGGGACATAGTTTTAGGCAGTTCAGTTTGACTTTTCTCCGTGATATAGTTAGTTTAAAGCCAAGGATCATACTAATCACTGATCATTTCTTAACTTCTGTAAAATTTCATGAAATTTTACGGCAATATCAAAATTCTGCGGAGAAGGGCAAATTTTGTGGCTCGGCTCGAAATTCCGCGGCCTGCAGAAAACTGGGCTCTAATAATAAGACAGTTTATTTGGCACCGTAAAATGTCTTAAGATAGAAACAAAGGTGCCTAACAAAACATGCAAAATGTATACAATAATGTCAATGTCTGAAATGTTAAAATGTTATGTCAGACTATATTGGGCCACCATTTTGAAACACTACTAACCAATGTTCTGATTGGCTGCCATCTTACTATAATGCGCTTATTATAATGTCTGTCTGTCTGTCTGTCAGCCCCCTCCAGCGCCTTTCCTGTCGCACGGTCGCAAACCCCTACCGCGGCGTTTGAGTCCTTGGGCCTTAGGTACGTGCCCCCTACCTCCTCCCACAGGCAGCCTGAGGGGGCGGGGGTTGAGTTGCTGAGTTTTTTCCCCGCTGATTCTGTCAAGTTCGTCAGTACTGTGCTGAGCTTTGTGGCATGGCGACATCTGGTGAATGATGGCCAGTTAATGGTCCAGTTTTCTGACTGCCCCGACCTCCCCGTCGCCGCTTTCCCACGTCCCAGCTTAAGGCCTCAAGGCCGCCCATGAATTTCATAGTCTCTGCAGATCAGTGGCGCCCTCTGCACATTACGACCACTTACCGACTACTGCCCCTCCCAGACTCTTGCACTAGCAAAGTAGCCCGCCCGTAGTGAGGGTACTTTGCTAGTAGTTAAAAATAGGGTTACTGATAGAATTAGTTTAGCCTTTAGTAAGTACAGTTCTATCATCTATAACAGGTTTTGGCGGCCTGTCGGAATATCAGCCTTTCAGAATGGTGGACTTGAACCATGATGTAAATTACTGTTTGGTGCATGCAGAGCTAGCTTGATGACTGTGTTATTATTAACCATTGAAATTTTATGACCTAATTTGTAATGAATATTGCACAATGAATATTGCACATTCCCAGGTACGGAATCTCAGATATGCCAAGGTGTAAGATGGAATGTTAACTGTATTATTGGAGGCATTTTTTCTCGGTATCTGCTTTTCCGACGAGAACTCATCAATAAGCAGGAATTAAGCTTTTAATTGCGCTTTAGTTGATTTTGTGCTTCAGTTATGAAATGACGCTGCAGCTCTGTTCCATGTGCGACTAGTTATACTTTTGTTTACTCTGAAAAAAAGGACAGAGATGAGGTCAAAGTGATTTGTCTTGGTTATTAACAAGGAAAGTTTGAGATGATTTAGAGATTTTAGACCATTTCACTGTAAGGCTGATGGTACCTGGTTTGGGTTGGTGGCTTGGTATAGCGGTAACGTGTTTCATCCGATCAACGAAGTTATTCTACGCTGGGCCGGGTTAGTACTTTGATGGGTGACTGCCTGTGGACAGGTAAACCATCTTTGTATGTAAACAGGTGCTTAGGTCAACTCAGTCTTCCATCCCTCCGGGGTAGGTAAATCGAGTACCAGCCTATCTGGCTGGATTTAAGGCGGAGCACGTTCACCTGTGTTGGGTGGCAGGTAACACTGTGTGATCTCATACAGCAGGTGACGCTCCATAGCTCTGAGATGGGCTTTCCATTAAGAGCTATATCATCAGCTTTTACCTTTTAACCTTTACCTGGGTCCAGCAATGTGTGGTGAAGGAAGTGATGAGAACTAGATGGTGGGAATGTCAAGCAGTATGTTCTAATTGTTATATTTTCAGGGCTAGTGGTTTTTAGTGGTTTTCCTGTCAACAGAGCAGTGAAGCTGACTCATTTCATTAATATAGTGGACTGGTGGCGTATAGGCACGATGTCAGACTTATGGTCAAGAGCTCATGGGTTTGACTCCACGTGGTTACTACTTTGATGGGTGACTGTCTGCAGACAGATAGACCATCTTGATGTGTAACCAACCACAAAGGTCAACTCAGCCTTCCATCCCTCCAAGGCAGGTAAATCGAGTACCATCTTATCTGGCTGGGGTTAAGGTGGGACACACTTTTACGTGTGTCGGGTGTCATGTAACGTTGTGATCCCATATGGCAGGTGACGCTCCATAGCTTTGCAATGGGTTTTCCATAAAGAGCTGTACGTGACCCAGTAGCGACTAAGATTTGCCGACTTTTTCGTCGACATTATTGTGCACTTTATAAAAATTTATTTGCTTACCTTTAACCTTTCTAGAAGCAGTAGCACATGGTGAGTATATAATGTTTGCAGTCCATGATTAACCAAGTTTTGCCAGTGAATTTACCCACGAATTAGAACGATCTCGTTGGCGGTGCTCTGTAGCTTTGTGATGGGTCTCCTATAAAGATTTATATGCTTCCTTTTGCTAACCGAGGTTCACCTGTAAATATACCTAGGGGCCCATCCATTAAAACATTGTGTTGATTGCTTGCACAGGGCACTTCATTTTCCTGTTCTTTGGGCTTTCTCAAGTTCGTTGCCTGAACGCGTACTGCGGCGGACTGTTTGAGTGGCACGTCATTGACCATCTCTTGCTCAACAACGAGCTTCAGGAGGTTTTGTTCCCAGAGATCAACTCCATCTATCGTCTGACGGCACTGCAGCAAGGCGTTAACCAACTGGAAATTCACATGCAGTCCGTGAGACCGGAACACATGCAGGTAAATTATCCGCATGGCTGGCCGGTTTTACACACAGTCAGGTGATGTTTGGTAAAAATCTGGGGCACACAAATTTCAGATTTTGTGAAACAGCATACAGAGCTCTTTTTCCCACCAGCCCAGAGAATGGCATGCTTCAATAACTTGCAGCTTAAAGGTAAAGGTCTGGTACGTCTTATAGTGCTTTTTACACAAGTTCGACTCGTGACCAGAAACACTGCTCTGCAGTCGCAGAAGTGGCAGGTGTTTGGCGTGGTATTGTCCTTGAAAGTCCTTGAATTTTATTTTGACAAACGGGCAAGAACCATGCTAGCTGACTGCTAGCTAGCTTAGAAACCAGAGATGGCAGGAAATCTCAAATCAGTACGCCATTTATTTGTACAGTTTCCTATCCACTTCTATCATGATTGCTGGGCCTGCTGGCATATTTTATAGTTATTGAATGGTTCGAGATTAAAATGCCATTAAAGCTGATAACAATAAATCTGGTTTTGTGTGTTTGTTTCCAGCATAAACTTTTAATGTGTGCGTACGACGTGTTCCTGAACGCCAACTGAAAAGGGTTCAGTTTTCCGAGTAAAACTTTCAAGTTTGAGTTGAGTTAGTTTCTGACCGTAATTGTGTGTATATTGTAGTGTTGTTTTCCACTTGTTTCTCTGCCACAGACAGGCCCTTTGAAAGCCACAGCAGGGCTTGGGGAAACATTCCGGAGAAAAGTTTTTGAATTTTTCTCTTCAAAAATGGTGCATTCTGGTGTACTTTATATTTTTTCGCAATGGTGGGGCCCCCAAACATTGCGGGGCCCGGGGTAGCTTACCCCCAACCCCACCCTCTCGATAGGCCTGGTCATATGTTTTTTTTGTTGCTGTTAATGTCCTAAGTATTCACGTATCACGTTCGGGTGCTACTAGTCGTTTTAATTTCAGCGGGCAGTGGCGTTGTCAGTTAAGAAAGCAGGAGTGCTGGAAGTTGCAGTTTATTGACAAACGCTGCAGAACTTTGACAGAGAGAGCTGCAAATTTTTGACATGGTGCTCTAGATTTTAACTTTGCCCCCGAAATTTTCACAAAATGTGGTTTTTGCTCTCCAATTTTGCATTTTTGGAAAAAATTTTTTGGACAATAGGGTTTTCGAACAAATTTCCAACCCAAATTTTAGGGGTTTAGGGGAAGTTGTCCCCCACCACGACGCCACTGCAACAAGCACTCAGTTATTTTTGAATTCTTAGCATAAGCCGTTATTTTTTGTAACATTTTTTGTAATTTTGCAGGCTCTAGTTAGTAGTAGTGCTATCTTTGCAGTATTTTACTGTTAGTCAGTGATAACGTAGTCAGCTGGCGGTGGTTACACTGTTGGCATGCAGGGTATAAAAGCGCCTCACGGTGCCACACTGAAGTCAGGGTTCCCACTCGTCCTTGAAAGTACATGCAGTTTTTTTGCAAAAAATGATGGTTTTGAAAGTGCTTTAATCTAACACTTGAAAGTCCTTGAAGTCCATGATTAAATCTCTAAATTAATAGTGTCTACTGGGTGTGGCAAAAAAGTAGCCCTCTAAAGTTTTTCGCTGTTTTCTCAGGAACCGTTTGGGATTTCAATGTGAAAATTTTACAGTGTTATTTAGGGAAACCTCGGACACCTAACTGCCATGTAAAATTTGATTCTGTTGAAAAACGACGAAGTTATAGACTTTTTAACATGTCCGCCTACCAATTTTTCAGTGTTAAGAAATGATCAAGCTAAAAATGCCATTTAATTTTCAAACACTGGTTCCCACGTTACTGCCGATAACGTCACGGTGACGTTTTGACAAACAGTAATTCGTTTTGTTTTTAAATTATCACTTAGTTATCGCTCTTTTAAAGCAATCGCCGGCTGCCTACCAGGTTCATTTTTCAGCAGGACGGTGCGCCAGCAAACACAGCGTGCAGCGCACGGAACGGGCTGCGGGCCAACTGTCCAGATTTCATCAGAAAGGGCCAGTGGCGTCCTAATTTGCCGAATGTGAACCCAATGGACTATCGCATGTGGTGTGCAATGTTGGAGGCTTACTCCAAGCTTAAAACAAAGCCGAAAACAATCGCCGAAGTCAAGGAAACGCTTCAGGTTATCTGGGGCAACCTGCCACAGGGACCGATCGACAAGGCTGTGAAAGACTTTATCAAAGTAAGCGACTGAAGGCTTGTGTTGGAGCTTGGAGCTGGTGGTGGACACTTCGAACATTCAAATTCTCAATGAAATTCTGGCATTTGATCATTAGTTAACTTTGTTGTTTCAACGATGTTATTGCTTTGGTGTAGTAGCTTGAACAGTTTTTAATGCTGAAAAATCGGTAGGCGGTCATGTTAAAAAATCTATAACTTCGTCGTTTGTGTACGGAATCATATTTTTTGGCAGTTGGATGTAGAAGGTTTCAATAAATACAGATGCGAAATTTTAAATTAAACTTCCAAACGGTTGCTGAGAAAACAGCGAAAAACTTAAGGGGGCTACTTTTTTAACCACACTTTGTGCCATCTTGCAAAGAGAATTAAAATTTGCTTTGAATAAGCCACTTTGGAACCGGAAATAACAACACTGCTAATGCATTTTTTCCCATTTATTCTGCAGAAAATAATGTATAACGTCTGTGCCATTAAATGACATTTATTGCTGAATTGTTAAATTTCCTTTATCGATGTTGACAAAGTAATGTCCTTGGAAGTCATGGAATTTCATTAAATGAAGAGGGAGTGGGAACGCTGTGTAATGACCGATGCTTACGTATAGCGGCTTGCAGATCTCGCGGACGTATTTTCCCGCCAGGCTGTGGTAATTCCAGTCGAGGCGACCGTGCCAGAAGTACCCCGTTCTTTTGCACAAACATACAGCAATGTTTTGTAGACCATTCGTACTCGTAGAGTGGAACTTTGGTAAACAGCATCGTGGGTTAAAAAATAGGTGGGGTCAAAATTTCAATTTTTCAACATACACTCAATTTCTGACTTAATAGCAACACCCAGCTGCAAATTTCTGACAGGGGAGATTATGGGTGAGCAAAATTTCCTGTTTTGCTTATAAAATTTCCCCAAATTGGGGTTTTTAGCCAGCCCCAAATTTTTTTTCCTTTTTGCACGAACATTTTCTGGCGAAGAAAATTTTCTGACAGCCCAAAATTTGGGAGAGGGCAGTTGCCCTTTTATCTGTATTTTCCAGCCACGACGCCACTGCTATTGGCTATTGATTATTTTGTTATTTTGATAATTAAAGTGCCAAGTAAACCAAGTTACTGGTTTAGATACGTTTTGTTTTTTATACCAGTTCTTTTGCGCAAATATACAGCCACTGTGTAGAGTGTGTAGACACTCCCTAGGGTGGATGTACTGCATGTGTGACTCTGGCGGATCCAAAATCTGGAAAACGTGGTAGTACGAACCTATAGTGGGGTTGTGGAGGCGTAGCCCAAGGGCCCTTGGTCAAAGGGGGAGGGTTGGTGAAATCCCCCCTGAAGCTGAAAGCGTCCCGGCAGTCATTTGCAGTGCTTCTGCTCAATTTCTGTACTTGTTTGAATATTTTTATGTGCACATGCTGCTTCAGAGAGGAAGGAATGTGGTAGTATTTGGGGCCACACTGCATGTGACGAAAAAAGGCGGGGCCGGATTGCCCCTTGGATCCGCCAGCGATTGGACAGGGTGGCCACAAACCTGGAAAAACCTGGAATACTTGGGGAATTTTCGGAGCCTGGAAAACGCAGGGATTTCCTTGCATTATCCTGGAAAGATTGTGACAAGAAATAGTGTTGCCAGATGCAGTTTCCAGGGTGCAAAATGCTCTAAAATACGTTTGCGGCCAGGGCTCAATGCTAGACCACACTGGGGAGCTTACATTTTTCCCCCGAATTACCATTATTACAATTACTTTTTGTTGCATTTACCAATGGATCCGTAAGTTTATGATACCAGAAAATCCTGGAAACTCGGGGAGTTTTTTGTCTACTGCTTTGTGGCCACCCTGTTGGTGATTGCTTAGCTTATTTTGTTACGCAAAGTGCCAAATAAACCAAGTTACTGGTTCAGAAACGTATCATTTTTATACCGTTCTGCTGGATATTTGTTAGTAATGCAAAACTGGTTATAACTTTATACATCTTAACACAATAATTAGTCTGTTATAAAACTATTTTCAATGCAGCTAGTGTGATATTACTTGACAATACTTGCATTTCCTAAACTTGATAATGTGAAATGTGTAATGCCAGTAGTAAGTCATTCATGCACCTGGATTTCTTCGCAAGTCGATATGGAATTGATCCAAGTATCCGTTCCATCATTGCGAGATGTTCACGATTGTCGTGAGTCTGTGATATAAACACCAATCGACAATTAATGTAATTGTCAGTGGCGTGGGCAGATGGGTTTTGCGATTCAAATCCCAGGAATGGATAAAATCTTGGGAATTCAAATCCCATTTGTGATTAAAAATTATTTTAGCCAAACAAAAATTATTGCCCAGTGCTATGTACTACTAAGACGTGTAAATTTGTCTGTCTTTCTGCTTTTGGTGTACCGGTTTTTTTCAAGGAATGTGTCTGCTGACTGATTATGTGCAGTTTTCTTTTGTAGTTTACATGATACAGCGATCGGGCTTTTCCAGTCGCTGCTGCTCGAGTCTTGAACAGGCTGCCCGATCTTGTCATTTTTGGCACGTTCCGTACATAACTGTCTGGTCCGGTCTCAAAACCCGCAGTGATGCTAGTTGCTTCGGACACTTATCGTCTCTGTTGCTTATTTACTTAATCATTTACAAGTCAACTGGAGAGAAAATAGGCCTAACCCGTTGCAATAGTTTATTGAAATGTTTGACCTTGATGTGACCTTGGCTTGAGCCCCTCCCCCACTCTTTTCAAATAGGCATAGGCCTATCCTCGCAAGCGCAAAGGCGGAGCATTAACTATTTTGATTGGGCTGGAGTAGGAATAAGCTTGGAACTATGTAGTAGAACTATAAGCAGTTAACTTTAAGACAAAAAGACGTGCATATTGGTACCTGAAACAGCGTGTAGCCCGTGTACAGTTCAAAGGCAATACATCCGATGCTCCAGACGTCGCATGGAGTGGACCAACCGATCTCTGTCATAACAGTAAATATACACTGTCTCAAAAAAACATCCCCGACATTTTCGATTGTCACTTGAAGACCACTCAACAGATTTTGATAATTTTTGGTACTAATATTCCTCACACAACTTGCAATTAAATGACCATTCAGTTTCCCACCTCACCCACTTTTCGCTTCTGCACTACCTAGAGAAAGCAGATCAAGCAAAATATACCTTGAAATAAACAAGAAAACCTGAAATAACATCTTTGACATTATTGACTGTAACACGAAGAAAGATTAGCAGATTTTAATAATTTTTGGCAAATATTCTTTTGATAAAGCTGGCTATTAAATCATTGTTCAAGTTCCCACCACACCCAACGTCTGCTTCTGCACTACTTCAGGTAAGCAGATCAAGGATAATACGTGTTGAAATGAATGAAAAAAACGTCAATAAATTTGATCTATCCAAATCTGTGGGCCTCAACAGCCGGTCTTTTACAAAATTTGACTGTCATGTAGCAGTGTCTCTACCAGATAACGTTCAGGAATGTTTATGAATAATGCAAGAAACAACTGGTACAGCCTGCATTGATCTAACGCAGAACATTATCGATACTGTTGTCAATGAATAGAGAAAGCATCTCTATGTTAGTGTTCGCATAATGGGCCAACATTTTAAGCAATTTTACTGTAGGAAGTTGAAAAATGGACAACTGGATAAAATGTCAGCCAAAAAGTGAGAAATGTGAGTAAAATGTGTTTTATGTGTTCTGTTAATTAAGTAATCACATTGCATTAGTTAAAAAAGTAATATTTTGTTGGTTCTGTTTTCCCGGGGTAGTGCAGAAACAGACATTGAGTGAGGTGGAAAAATAAATGGTCATTTGATGGCCAGTTGTCTCAGGAATATTCATACCAAAAATTATTAAAATCTGGTAATCCTTCTTAAAGTTACAATCAAAAATGTCGGGGATGTTTTTGGGACACAGTGTACACAGCTTGTCAGTACAGACAATGCATATTATCGATAACGTTAGCAATACAGTAACAGTGCAAGCTGCATGCGCATTACGTCAGTTCCGTTTCAAGAGTGAACACCGGATGACATATACTAGCCGTCGAGGCTGTTTATCATCCATAGTAGAATGCAATATAATATTAAAGTGTGCGCTTGAAAACTGACAGGAGGTGTTTACCAAAAATTTAGACAAAATTCGACTAAAAAAACAGCAAAAGTCAGAGCAAAAACTTCAACAGTTCACAAAGCTACAGTATGTAAGGGCGATATGAGTCAAAACTCGAAAAGAGCAAAAATGGTTTTGGGGCGATGTTATCGCGTGTTGAATTCCAGACTGGCTCTTACTAGACTAGCCATTCTAAGTACTTGAAATAAAAATACAAAAACAGAAGTCGCAAGCCGAAACAATGTAGTACACCAGTCCATGTTGACACCACGTATATTGCAGTGAATGCCAATGTCCATGGTAGAAAGACACGTCCAGGCATGTCTGATTTTCTGTCTGTCTGCGTGTGCGTGCAGTGGCGTGACGTCATGGTGACAATGACGTCAGTAGGCCAGCAGCAGATTATTCATTGTTTGTGACGTCACCAGCTGCAACGCTGGCAGCGTGCCAGTAACAGAAAATTATAGCTTTACAATATATAGGCTGTTACTGTTAAGAAAGAAAAAATTGAATTATTATTAGGCCCTATCTTAACTTTAAAATTCACTGCGTTATATTACATTGAGTAAAAACTTACATAACGGACATAGGCCTACGCATTCTCACAAGCGGCTTTCACAGTTTACAATGCTATGTAAGGGCGATATGAGTCAACACTCGAAAACGGCTTTCGCTTAGCTTAGCTTGGCACCTAGTAAAAATATCTACAACGAAATTTTGTTTAGGATATAGGTCTAGAGTAATATTTTTCAAGTACTTAGAATGGCTAGTCTAGTAAGGGCCAGTCTGGAATTCAACACGCGATAATATCGCCCCAAAACCATTTTTGCTGTTTTCGACTTTTGACTCATTACATAGGTTTGTAAACTTTTTTGCTCTGATTACGTAAAGGTTTGAACACCGTCTACAGTGTATTATGTATCCTATTATCAACAAGGCATAATACACATGTACATTGCAGACCGTGTTAAAATTACTTTATGACTGCTATCGACGGCGTGTTCTGCCTGAGAATGGGCGCTGCAGTACACAGACCCGAGCCACGTTTCGGTCGTCGCGTTTGAATGGAGTGAGATTATAGGAGGCAGCTGTAATAATCCATAAACCACACTTGGCTTGCACTGGTAGCTTTTTCTCAATTTTCAGCTGCAGTCATGCGTCATAAAACAAACGACGTACGTGTAGTCTAGGCAATTTAAGCGTGGCTTAAGTACGACACTGCACTGTCTGGGGTGGTATAATTTCGTACTGCGTATACTCGCTTACTCACTCCAGCAGTGCGGTATTTAGTACTGACACTGCAGGGAGAGATAAGCGACAAAAGTAGGCTAGTCATTATGCGTAAAATAAAAGAACTGCCGGAACGGGGAGAATGAAGCTGTGGTCGTACCTAGGATGACCTCGGGTGCGCGATAGTGACGCGTCGAGACGACTGAACTGTGGTGCTCGTGATGAAAAGTCGCTGAACCGAAGTCGATCAGACGAATGTCCGTACACTTTACCCGTCGAATCATCCGCTTCTGACATACACGATTAGACAAACTGCTCAGGTCAACTCAGCCTCCTGCCCTCAGCGGGACGGAAATAAGTAGTAGCTTACGGGCTATACAGATTAAAGCTGATTGGGGCGATGGTGCATCTGCTTCCATGCTTAAACCGCGGGCTCAATTAAATAGGCTAATTGTTCTCTGACGCGGGCAACGGATGGCCGCATAGTTCGCTGCGGTGTCATTAGCTCATGCCAACTGAGCTGACACTTGCGATATTGTAAAAACGCTTCTGGCCATGAGTCCGTCTCATGTAAGAAACGATAAAACAAGTGGGTACCGGACTTTACCTTTTACTGTTAGCGGCGTCGGGAATTAGAAAATCCGTGGCAAAGCGAGGAAGTTGCGATCTTCCTACAGACTGCGACAAATTTCTGTCAGATGAGAATATGGTTGGGTGCTCGTAACTTCAATTAGTCATTAATCCCCCCCGCAAAATGAGGAAATTCGAGCCTTCAGTTGTGCATTTTTGGAAGGAACTTTTCCGACATGTTAAAGGGCATCCCGAACAGCAAAATCGACCGAATTTAAGTCTGGGTTGTTTGGGGGCCACATGTCACGCTCGATCAACGTTGATCACGCAACTGGTCAGTGGCGTCGTTGGTCATCTGACATTTCACGAGGTAGTGTTGCGACACACTTGAGATGTGGTGGGATCTATAGTGACAGTTTCATTACAAATTGTCTCCTGATTTTGACACTAAAAGGATTTTAAAAATCGGTTAATAATTGCATAAGGCGTACAGTAAATGGTGCCATTTTTGTCCCACCCTGTAGGTTTATAAATATAGAGGAATTAATAGCGCTGTTCGACGGTTCGATCCACCGCAGACGCCGAAAAAAATCACTCCATAGCACCTAGCATGAAGCTGATCATGTGATCTGTTGCAGAGATACGGTTTTCCAGGATGCCATGTCGGTCGGGCGTTAGTCGATCTCATAATTATGGGTGGTCTATAATAACACCCTACTTTAAGACGCGTACAAAGCGACGTAACTGAACTGACGCGTTTTAGTTTTTGACGAGCTGGCAGAGGGCAAGCAGGGCGAGCCTATTGGTCATTGGTAGACGCGTACGTGAGCGTAGTCACGTAGACACTAACGCCGTTAGACGATGCCTACTGTAATGCATTACTGCTTGTCCACTGGTCAGTTCGTCCAAAACTAAGCCATGCCAGGTCGGTTCAGGTAGGCGTACGTCGCTCTGTAGGCGCCTTCAGAACTACTTAGCGCGCGAGGAATGAAAATTATTTAGTAGCCTAGGGTTTACAATAATCAAAGTAACGCCTGTAAGCAAACAAAGCACTGACTTTATGTGGAATAGTCAGTAAAAATATATATAACTATAAAACAATCAATTAGGCCTATATTTTAAATTTCTGTTAAAACGTGTGGTATACCGCTTTTGTGTTGTATTCTAGTTCGGAGTCGGAGCTGACGAAGAGAACGTTCTCCGGCTTGAGATCGGTGTGCGTCAACTGCATGTCGTGTAAAACTGTCATCCAAAACACGTCGCAGTAATATCACAACCGGCACCTATTTTATAATAGGCCTACGCTAATTACGAACTCGTATCTTGCGTTTGACATGCTTCGAAAAAAAATTTTTTAATGTCAGATTTTTTTATTTCCTACAAATTGCCGGGCGATGCAACACTAATGCTACTGACAGACAAGCGCACTTTCTTTTAGTGTAGCTGTTTTACTTGCACAAAACAAAATTGTTCTTGGCACATTTAAAGTGCACTTGCAGGCACTTCCGTTTTATGCCCTTTTCGTTTTTACCATCGATGCGCATGTGCAACTATATATTACAGTCTCTGTTTTTTTATTTACATTTTATTTATCTTCGTAACTTGGCTGCAAACACACAGCACTGCCAATTAGCTGTAGCTAAACCGTGGGGATTACTTACATTTGCACGCTTTGACGAGTTGGTATGTGATGTGTCGAACTTGGTCCATTGGGTACGGGTGATAACCGTTCTCTTTCTATATATTCACACAGAATATGAACCTTACACTCTATAGCTTTGTGAGATATTTTTTAATCATGCTTATAGGTTTAATTCCGAAGTTAAATTTCAGATACACGTTGCGAATAGCCTGTGGCAAATTAAAGTAGCCCATTCAAATTTCATTTCAACGTGGTTAACTTTGCTTTTTGAATTTATCATTTGATAACAACTTGACAAAAATACTGTCAAACGTACAAAAACAACGAGAAAGTAGTTATTAAAACTATTTTAAGTAAGAAGCAACTTCAGTACATTTTATGAATCAAATGAACTAACGCTAATTTTTTGACGTTGTGCAAGACAGATAGATTTCGTAATAGCCTAGGCCTAGCCATGTTTAGTGGTCCGCCTCACTCCTTACCTCAGCGCCTCAGATTCAGTGAGTTTCTCGCTGACATTGTGCGCTTTATAAATTAAATTTACTTACTTAGTTACAGGTTACACTCTTCAACAACGTTCTCAGAGGAATCATGCAGTGTAGACTTGTCTACACTGCACTACACTTACTTACTACCTCACCACTTCTGTTAAGAGTCCTAAACGTTGTGAAAACAAACTGAAATACTGCATGCTTATGGCCTATAGCAATTAACGGTATATGGTATTTTTGTGCAGTTATCTACGATATGATAAGAAAGCCGATGTTCTGAGTAATATAGGCCTACCAGGAAGTCGAAGACGCTAAGGCCGAGCAAATCGAACGTGATGCAGACATGACCGAAGTAGTCGAAACACGACAACATTCGAACGCACAAACTGCGAAACACAACAGACAAAGTTCATTCAGCATTATAACAATCAATCTATAGCCTAGCCAGCGTCGCACTAACTTATCAAACTTATCCACACGGCACTATATCGCTATATCGAACCCTACAATCAACGCTAAAATACGATACGGTAATTCAGCGCACATAAGTGACGGCAGCACGCAGCAACTTTGCATTCTAAATTGCGGTCAAACCGCTGCATATAAAGACTTGAAAGCCTCGTCATCGCCAACCCCTCAAGATGTAGCCACAATATATGTGTTGCAAACAAACAGACGACATATCGTACCCAAGGCTCGACTTAACGGTCGACCAAAAATAAATCAATCGATTACGTAACTATAGCGGCCTAATGCACAAACTGTGTGCAACTAAAAGTAACAATATACAATAATTGGCACACATGGCAAACACGCGCATATCGTTAGTTTTTTGGCATTAAATGCTCGACGTCTCAGATTAATTTATAATACTTACTTGTCGCCTTTAGGGTCTTTTTCTTTGATTTTCAGCAAGACATTGATTTCCAGCTTGGCTGCTTCGCGATATTTGTCGATGTTCTTAATGACTTTTACGGCTACAGGCTCACGGTTGCTGCAACAGCGCAATTGGTCTCAACCATTTCAAATCAATTAAATCATAGACAGGTTATCTATAGAAACTGATATTATTACGTTTTTGATATGTCAGTATTTTAGTTAAATTGTTTAAAAAAAATTAATAGTCGTGTAGAAACCTTAAAACTCAGCTGTTTAAACAAAAAATTTTATTTAATATTTTACGGTTGACATCGTAGAATAAACAAGATTAGTAAAAGACGAACACAAATAGCTGAAATAGAATAATATGCACTACGTGCGGAATATAGGCTTACCGAAAATTAAACGTGATTTATTTGGTAAGACAGTTTTGCATTGCATGAAATGAACTTTAGTGGTACTTTTACAGAGTTATGTTACAAAACCGCTTAGGAAAAATTAAAATTAATGAACTGCTGACACTCTTGGCGATTTTTTATAATAGGCCTATCGATTTGCAGTATTTCACATCGACTTGTTTGTGCTACCAAATTTTGTCGAAGTAAAACCGTTTCGCCAGTTACAATTAATGAATTGTTGACAGTGTTTGATAATCTTTATAATATCAGTTTCAAATAATTTTACGACGAGCTATTTGGCTCGCATCTCAGTTTCGGTTTCTTACCGGTGCAGGTCTCGACATTCGACCACTTTGCCGAATGTTCCTTCGCCCAGCGTCCGCGCGATTTCATCTGTTTATCACACATTTACACGGCGTTCAATATTGTGCTTTTTTTCAAACACTTAAACAAAAAATTAAACGCCTAGTACCGACATGACATGCGGTCGTCCGGCCAGTTGTCGAGGGTCTCAGGCGTTGACAGTAAATTAATTCGGCATGCACGTCATTTTCTAAGGTTTTCGACATTCAAAGACCTTGAGAGACGCGCGGCTGTCAAAATTGCTAATTGTCACGTTGAGTAGACTACTGCAGTCCGGTAAAGGGCTCAAACCAATTTGTTTTTTTTCTGAGCCGTTTTGTTTTTAAAGTATAGGAGCCCGCACGTATGAGGACAAACGAACAGAACGCAAACTGCGGCCTATAAAACAGATGCACAATACCAAACAACAGCGTTAAGGCAGGACGGATAGTAAAAAGTTGAGTTTCTTGGAAAAAAACGTTTTTATTTTTATACGTTTTTTCGAGATATTTTTCATGTTCTTGTGTAGGCCTACAAAGATAACCTATTTTCGGTGTTAAATAGTAGCGAAGTATTTTTCACTTTGTTACTTTACAGATGCAAAAATCAATTAAAAGCCAGAAAAAGCACCCCATGCAGATATTCTCCGCTTCACGTCGTTTTTGTTCGTGACGTAAAAACTCAGATCAAAATACGAAATTAAATATGATTTGTGCCATAAATTGTGGACTACAGCAAAACAACAAAGCTAAAAACCTGAAACTCGGACTTTAAAATTTTTCAGGCATAAAAAAACCCTGAAAGATGTAGATTTTTTTCACATCAATTTTCCAGCCCTGCGTCAAGGACGATATAGCCTAAAACCTAGAATTTGCGGTTGCAGATAATAATGTGAAGGCGCGCGATTACAGTGAACAGCAAAGCAACGTTGCTGATTCGGTCGCGGCACAATCAATCAATCTTTATTTGTCCAATAAAACAGTTTAAAACATGCAAATGACAATGCAGTAAAACCGGACAGTGAGACTAAAAGTACTGAACACTGCCCTTAATACACAAGTACAGTCAGATAAATCCATAAGTTCTAAAATTAGAACAAACAAATACCAAAACAAGGTAGTAAAAACAACGACCAGGGCAGTTGAATAACAGGCTAAACAGAGCCAATACAGTAAGCAGAGAGATCCACACTATTTATTGAGCGTTTGAATGCTCAATATTAATCATGTATTGGGGCCTAAGTAAAACGTGATTAGCTGATAGAAACAACAGATAAAAGCAGTAGCCAAAGTAGGGTTGAAGAGGTGGGAAATTTTTTTCTCTCTCTTCCCTTTCTCCCTTTTTTCTTTTTTCCCTCTTTTTCTATCCCCTTCCCTTTTCTCCTTTCCTTTTAGAAGTAAGCCCCTAAATACAGTTAGGTGTTTTAGAAAGCAGTGTAGGTCTAAGCACCCCGTCGGAATGTACAGGCGGAGCTACAGCGGAAATCAAATTTTGCGCTTTGTTTGCTTTAAAATTTGACATTTGATGGCACCGATTTTATTAATTTTTTTAAAATTTTTCTTATTATAAATGGAGGAACCGTACAAACTAAAAATAGGGTGTGGGGGTACGCAGCGTCCCCGCGTTCGATCTCCCTTACTCTGACCACTGATAAGAAGTATCGCTTACATCGTTCTAGAATGACGTCAGATTCTCGATAAAGCAGGTGCCCGTCCGGGTCGTCTTGGACTTTCTGTTGTCGAGGGACAGGATCGATCTTGATCGCCGACAGCTACACAGGCAGACCCAGTTAACTAAAACGAGTATGCAAATACTGCACTTTTTACTGATATACACGTAATGGTGAAATAATTTTCAGTTTAATACATTTAATTTCAGACCTTATAAATTTAACTCTTTTACGTCCCAGTGGCGCCAATTAATATTTAGAACCCATCGATCGCTTTATACAGCATGCAGTGCCAAAACGGACTTTGACGGATATGGAAGTACTCAATTTTGTTCTGCTCTTGCTAAAATGCTACAGAATACAGATTCGTCGTTTTTCTCCTTAGCCAATTTTAGTCCGCTATATTGCCACTGCATTAGGCATATTTTCATTATCATTAAGTCGGTTTGCTTAAAACTAAAGGCGCGTACAGAGCGACGTAACCGTACTGAATAAAATTAACTGAAATAAACTGACACAGTTTAGTTTTGGACGAACTGACCAATGGGCGAGCAGAACGAGCGCTTTGGTCACTAGTTATTGCGTACGTGAGCGTAGTCACGTAGGCCACCGACGCCGTTCGACGGTGCCTACTGTAATGCATTACTGCCTGCCAGTTGGTCAGTTCGTTAAAAACTAAACCATGCTACTTTAGTTCAGTTCAGTTACGTCGCTCTGTAGGCCTACGCGTCTTAAGTTTCAGCATTGTTTGCTTAAAACTAAGAGACGTTAATCTTAGATTACAGCGGGGTCGGTGCATACCTTTTCTTTGATCTGGTAGAATTTCTGAATCTCGCTCTTCGCCTTGGTTGCCGAGACCGGTGCCGGTTCGCGCCTCGAGTTGTTTCCGTTTCCGCCGTTTCCGTTTGTGACGTCACCGGCGCGTCTCCGCGCGTCCCTGGTGACGTCACCGGAAGAAGATGTCGGTTCGGTGATTTTGTTGTTTGCGTTTCCAGTGCCGTCGAACATCTGTTGTTTACCGACTGCCGCCGAAATGACGGCTGCAGCAGCTGCGACGTCGCGTCCTCCGTCGCTAGGCAACGCGTTGTTGTCATGGCAACCGCCGGTCGTGGTTGTCGAACTGCTCGTTTGGTGGCGCTGGTCGGATATCCTTAGTCCAACCGGAACGTCTATGGATACCTGCAGATGACGATACAGTAAATGTATTTATTTACACTAAAAAGCTCATAGACATAACGATTAAATTTATTTTATTGGTGATTTCTACAAAAATTACAGAGCAGTAATCGTTACTTTTGATTAAAGGCCAACAATAGTAATTGATAAAAATGCATTTTTTGCTTAGCAAATTTTTCATTTACTGAGGCAATTTCAGTGTTCCGGACTAGCTACTTCAAAACTAGTTAACAGTCAAAAAGGGAAAGTCAATATAGTTTCGGTTTTATTGCACACAACACAGTCATAATAATTCACCAAAGACCATGGAGTTTAAGACCCCATTTCTGGGACTTAATGGTTGTTTGGACTAAAAGTACAGACGCGAAAGATTGGCAGTAGCGTTTCGTACGTTTTCTGTGAAAGGCATTGGCACTGGTGACGTCACTTGCGTGAGTCGGGAGTCATAAGCCCATCGGCAGCAGCTGTTGTTGCATACACGTCTATTTGACGCTTTTTCTTCGCTGTCTGTCTGTTTCACCAAGATACAACTGCTGGAGCCAGGTAGACGGCTGGGTGGTTACGATATGACTGAACGAACGGCGTTGTTAGTTAGTTCGCTACAGTGACGAGTCATAGTTGTTGAGCTGTATGTTTCCAGAGACGAGGTCTTCCGCCCGCCAGCCTTTCGCCTGCATCAATGGGCCACACATATTCATCAACGTTAATCAGACATCGACAGTCATCATACATCCATCATACATCCAACTTTCACGTATTCGCAATGCGAACTTATAGTGTGAGAACTGTGGCCTGGCGTAACGGTAACGCGTTTCATTCGATAAAAGAAGTTACTGTACGCCGGCCGGGCTAGTGCTGTGATGGGTGACTGTCTGCGGGCAGGTAAACCATCTCGGTATGTAACCAGCCGCCTAAGTCAACTTAGCCTTCCATCCCTCCTGAGTACGCAAGTTAAGTAAAGACCTATCTGGCTGGGGTTTACATGTATAGTTTACACGAGTTTACATGTGTCAGGTGGCAAGTAACACTGTGTGATTCTATATGGCAGGTGGCCCTGCGTAGCTCTGTGAGGGGTTCAGTCTAATAAAGGGCTATAGTCTGACTTTTACCTTTACCTTTATCTCGCTCTCGCTGGATAAACGTCGAGGGCAGAATTTGGCAAAACGCCATCGTAATTATCTGCTATGATATTTCGAGAAAATCTGTTGGGAAAAAACTTTCTTCGCGATGCACTTTCCCGGTGTTTTTAAATGTTGTTTTACAGAATTAGGCCTACAACGTAAACCTTGACGTATTGTTTTAATATGAAATAAAAATATACCATTTAAAAAAAACTTTGTAGCATTTTTTTAACCTTTTTGGCTACAAGAACTATTGATGCAATGTTTTTCCATTCTGATGCGAGGTATGGCTTTTTATGTAATATTTTTATTCTATTATTTTATTCTTTATGATTCTTAGTTTTTGGCACTCAAAATATCTCGTTGCACAGAAAATTGTGGGCTTGGGGACAATTTTTCATACAAGTTTATGGTCTATTAGGCAATTAATTAAGTGAAGCAGCTAGCCGGAAATCGACTGAGTTTTAATTAAAGCTTCTTCAACGGATCGTGAGGAAAAGCATCGATTAGCCTAGGGCTCGCTTGTTTGCTAGATTTAGGTTTAACACCAACAATGTAGGCCTACTACGCACGCCAGAATGTAAACATTAACAGGAGTCACGTTTGTATCAAACAGCAGACAGCTAAAACCGAAAGTTAACCGTAAATCGCGGTTTACGTTGCATCTACCTGGTCTATCTGTTTACTGGAGGTCAACCATCAAGATAGGCTACGTTTCCAGGGCCGCGGCAATCGGGGCGTTAACTTATTTATAGACGGGAAGTACGTAACTGGCGATCACTGACGATAGACTGGCTTTATGGTTGCATACAAGGCTGCAGCGACTTGCAGGCCGTGCAAGAAGCACTTAAATGTGGACTGCCGACTTCAGTCTGTAGCTCGATAGTAGGCCTAGTCTATAGTTTGCCTTTTACCTGCAAGTTTGTATGGTAGACTACTGTATATGGTCTAGTCGTCGATGTTAAGAGTCAGCCAACAAATTGTAACTTAAAATTGAATTTTAAAATCATACTTGCCGAAATCAGGAGAAAGAGAAAAAGATTACGACGTCTTTGTTTTTGTGTTAGTTTCGTGCAACTTTACTGTCTTCACTGTAAATTTAAGATAGTAGAAGCTTCCAATAAAAATTTTTTAATTAAACTAGTTTTCGATCTTATCTTAAAACTTATCTTTAGCAACTGGTTTGTTATACTGAGTCCGATGTTTTAACTGGTAGACTTTCGCCGTAGGCCCCTAGTTCTGTTAATAGTGTAAAAGATCAAACTTTAATTAAAGTTACAGCACAACCAAATCTTCAAAAACTGCCATTTGGCTAAAAGTGGGCGGATGCATGTGCTGCTTTCTATCATTAAAAATAACTCATTTTTATCATCCCACATCACCGTTATCTGCTGCAGCGGCTGTCGTTTCGTGGACACTGTTTGTAAGATGCTTCAATTCATTTTCTTAACAGAATGCTCTGCACCAAGCAACCATTTGCCAGGCCACGAATTATTAGGCTATTGGCTACTGAGTGTTGTGTTTATTTTATCTATAACAAGATCCGTTTATCCGCTCAGGAAATGATGCGTGTGGATATGCAGATTAATATTATCGTACTTGACGAACTTGTTATTGTCCGTCAGAAAGTGGTTTTTACCGGATCTGCTGCAGTAGCTTATACGAGTTTGGAGACTGTTAGACTCTTAGCAGAACGCTTATCAAATAAACACACCTGCGCTGATAAAATTATAATAATAATGATAATAACAATATAGTTATTTATAAAACGAACATTGTAGGGCCTAATCAGAGCGTTCAGTTTGAACGCTGACAGTGGCTAGACAGATCGAGATTCATTTTCTCACAGAGACTTAAATAAATTGACGGCGATTTTTAAGGTTTGATATGAAGTTTTATCATCCCAAAACTGCGTTATCCGCTGCAGCAGCTACGTAAGTAATATAGCCGATGGAAAGTAAAGGCGTGTGCGGAGCGACGTAACTAAATTGATTGAACTCAACTGACACGATTTAGTTTTTGACGAAGTAATCAATGGGCGAACAGAGCGAGCCCATTGGTTGGCTGACGACACGTGCGCATAGACATGACGCCGTTAGACGGTGCTTACTGTAATGCAGTGCTTCTTGCCCATTGATCAGTTCATCAAAATCTAATCCATATCAGTTCAATTCAGTCACGTCGCTATGTACGCGCCTTTACGCCAGTCAGAGTCGATCGTAACCAGAAGGGCTGTACACTCCCGGAAATGTCAGCTGATTGCATGAAGCGAGCTAATAATCGAACAGTTAAACTTACGGAGCAGCATGCGGACATACCACCGCTCCAATCAGCCACGCTCGACCTTCACCCGTATGACTCGTGAGCTAGGCTTGCTACTCATTTCTCATTCCGCTGCGGGTAGGAGGCTGAGTTTACGTAAACACACAACAAGTAGCAACTTTCTCAAGGTCGCTCGTGCAAGATTCGAACCAAAACCTGAAAGTTACGGGAGTTGATACTCGATCTAACCAGTCTGATGATTCGCTTTCAAAAGAAAGTTGTTTCAAACTTTCTGCATTATATTTATACCTTGGATATAAGCACAAGAAACTGGAAGAAAGGTACGGCGCACTTTGGACTTTCTTAAACATATTTTAGGTCTATACACCGTCGACAAAAAATCGCGCACGCAAAATAGTTATGCACAGCTTCATCTACAGCCAACTCCGACTTGTCATAAACTATCTTCAAATGAACGGAGTAAAAATCAAAAACTTGCTAAATGTCAAAACTGCAATCGAGCGAACAAAGATAATGTACGCCGTATATATCTTAAGGAACGTACATAGCGACGTAACCGAACAAAACAAACTAACACGGTTTAGTTTTTGGCGAACTGACCAATGGGCAAGCAGAGCGAGCCCACTGACGCGTACGTGAGCGTAATCATTTATTTAACCACCGACGCCATTAGACGGTGCCTACTGTAATACACTACTGCTTGCCCATTGTTCACTTCGTCAAAAACTAACGACTGACCTAATTCTCGTTGAAATAGTCCACACCAAACGTACATCACGACAGCCTACCTTTTTTGCTGGTCGTCGTCGACGGAGATCTAAAGCTGCAGCTTTGTTTCTAGCTGATCGCTGTTGCTGCTGTCGCCACACATCATAGTCAGTGACAGCAGACGATACTTGTCCAGGCGTTTCGCCTCGGATTCTTATGTATACGTGTTGTACTTGGTCTGACTCAGTTTCGACGTTCACGAACCGGGCGTCCGGATTCCCAAATATTTCGATCCACTAGCAGAAGGCAGAATCCGATTGGGTACGTTTAAAAACCTGATCAGATAACTCGGTCTTTGCGCAGAAGTGTCAAATTTGGACAGAGATAATTTTACGTAACACTTAATGGCCAGCATGCTATCGTCTATGCCCTATATCTACGTTTTCACTATAGGTTATAATATTGTTTGTTCTGTATGCCTGTCTTGTGTGTGTGTGTGTGTGTTGTTGCTTAGCCTAGTAATTGTATAGTCGTGGTTCATAGTTTTCTTTTACATCTGTGTCTTACTGGATTGTGCTGTATTGTTGTGTGTTTGCGTGGTTTAAATAAAAGTAATGAGAAATGGCGTCATTATATACCGGTTATAAGTTGAGATGACGTCATTATGAATATTTTCCGAAATCAGAAAGCAAGGATAATTCGTCACCCAAGTTTTTCTTTGGATTCACGCTTTTCATTCGTTTAAGGATTAGTCACCGAATCTGGAGACATCGGCGGTGGATCCTGGTCCGTAAAGAAGCGGTCCGTAAACCGCACGCCTCAGCTTCAGCAACTCACTTATGAGAGCCTCGCGGTCCGATCAGCTTGGTAAGCGGCGAGGAGGCGCCGCCGATCCAGCTGGATGACCAGCTGATTCCTTCCCAACTAGCAGCGGCGGGAGGGAGGGAGGAGGAGAGAACAGCGGGTTGCCATAGCGATGGGAAACTGGCGAACTTGTAACAGCAGCAGCAGCAGCAACTAGGCCTATACTCGAAATAGACCGCGAGGCCATAGCCTAGAAACTGCGCCGCTCTGCAGCTTCTGCAGCCTTCACTGATGGCGATCTAAAACATTGGTGAACTGAATAGGCTACTGCACGAAAGCAAATCGTAACAAAAATCGGACGAAAAAAACAACGGAATATATTAATCACAGGCCGAGAACTTTAAATGCGACGAAACATATAGTTTCTTTTACAGGGAAAGTTAGCTTAAGTTTCGGTTTAATTGTAGAAAAAACTGCTCAGAAGTTATCTGTAGGCCTAGCGGCCTTTTCGTGCTCAATCTGCTGCCACTTCCGAGATTGTAGAGATTGTTTTGTAGGCCTAACGCTTCTGGTCACGAGTGTGACTCACGTAAGGAGCGCTTCTTATAACTAAACTCCGAAGGATTTCGTTTTTGAGAGAAAAAAACGAACGAAATGACGAAAACTGGCAGTAGTGACGAAAATATTGATTTTTGACGAGATTTGAGGAAAATTTACTATATTTTCACTTTTTGACAAACGAAACATGACAGTTTTGGCACCAAAATTATTTGGATCCTACCTACCCTAACAAGCACTCAATTTCGGATAACGAAAAATAGCGAAACTCGACATTTATGGCCATTTTTTAAAACAAAGTTTGCACATTTTGACAAACGAAAAGATAAATGGAAGCCAATAGCCTCGAAACTGTTTTGGCAAAACTGTGCAAAGTAAGTTAACAGCATAAAGTAAATTAACAGCGGTTAAAAGATCTTTTTTAAATGGCGAAAAAAGGCAAAATTCGGGATTTTTTGAAAATTTTTGATGAACTTCTTGAAAAGAAAAATGGCATTTGTGACCGCAAAATTCTTTGGAGCATACATATAACAAGTACCGGACTTTTTTGCTTTTTTAACCTTTTACCGTTTACCTTTAGGGCCTAAACGTTATTTTGTCAGTCAGGCAGCTTAAATATAATGTGACTAAGCAAGAAGCTCAACTATTTGCTGACAGAATAATAATTGCTTAGGAATTAGGCCTATAGTATAACACTGTTTTTTAAAATTAATTTTTCCTTTTGCATCTTTGCCATGAATAATCTTTCGAGCGGTTGAATTGACGCGTAACGCGTAACGTTAAAAAAATTAACGCGCGTTAAAAAATTAAAGCACATATGTAAATTTACTAAATTCTGTAAATCATGAGTTTAGGTATTGCATTAAACTTTAGTTATTTGACCATCAGATAACATTCAAGTAATTAGAAATTGTTTTGTTGCAGTTCTATCACTACTGTCACGGTCGTGCGACACATAGGCCTAGCCACGAGTTCGTCGGTCGCCATTCCAGTCACCCTCTCGATGTAGTCCACATGATACCTAAACAATATAACAATGCGTTAATTAATGCATTAACGCATGCGTTAAAAAATCAAAGCATTGACAGCAATAATCTTAAATTAATGATTTTGATGATAAACTGTCGTAAGTATAAGTCTTTCCAATGCAAAGGGACCGAATACGCTGCGTTTAATAGGCCCCTGTCGTCCGAGAATTCGACAACAAGCAAATACATTTCGTTTATGCATAAACAAATCACTACACTGTGTCTCAAAAAACATCCCCGACATCTTCGACTGTAACTTGAAAACCCATTATCAGGTTTTGATAATTTTTGGTATGAATATTTTCGACAGAAATTACGATCAAACGATTATTCACTTTCCTATCTCACCCAACGTTTGTTTCTGCACTACCTGAAGAAAACACAACCAGCAAAATATCGCTTTTTATTCAATGCGATATGATTACTTAATTAACTTAACGCGTAAAACATATTTGGTTCCCATTTTTGACACTTTGGCTGACATTTCATCCAGTTGTCCATTTTTCAACTGCCTACAGTAAAATTGCTTGAAGTGTTGGCCCACTATGCAAACACAGGCAAGGAGACGCTTTCTCCATTCATTGACAGCAGTATCGATAATGTTCTGCTCCAGACCAATCCAGGCACTACCAGTCACTTATTGACTTCACAAACATTCCTAAACTTTATCTGTTAGACACACTGCTGCATGACAGTCAAACCTTGTAACAGACCGGCTGTTAAGGCCCACAGATTAGGCTATAGAAATTTATCGACGTTTTTCATTCATTTTAACACGTATTATGCTTGGTATGCTTTCCATAGGTAGTGCAAAAGCAGACGTTGGTTGAAGTGGAAACTAAAACATTTATTTAATAGCCGGTTGTGTCGGAAATATTTCTGCCAGACATTACTAAAATCTGCTAATCATTTTTTAAGTTACGATCGATAATGTCAAGGATATAGCCCATAGTAATCTATTTACATGTTACTAAAGTTATCAGTTGATATGAATTTATCGTCTATATTTTGTACTTGTCATTTACCTAATTAATTAAGCTTAAAAATTATGTGCTTTCGATTGATGACCGTTTCTAAAAACCTTCGTCTCTTAAGAATTTTATAGGACTGTGATTATAAAAAATATTGATGCAGTTTATAATTCGCTCTCAATTGTTTTACTAAACACGAAAGCCCAACTGTCGCTAGAGAAAATCGCACTACAGCCTATACTGACCTTTAATGTCATCCAAGATCGATAATTTTTTTTATCTCATCTAAAAAGGCGTATGCCATTTCCTATTAGTGAATCTCTCATTGTTTCCGAAATATGGCAAGTTATCGGTTGAAAACCGACATTTTTCTACCTCCTTCATTCAACCCCACATTTAAAAAAATGTTTTCCTTAAACTGCATCCCCCATATTTTATGCGCATGAGAAAGCCTAGACGAAAGGCTAATCATTCGTGTAAAAACTTTTCTCTACGACCTACCTTTTAGCCAGGGTACATCCGTTACATACATACAGATGGACGGACAGCAGAAGGGTTAAAAGGTTAAAAATGGTGATATAGCTCTAAATGGAAAGCCCACCTCAGAGCTACGGAGCGTCACCTGCCGTATGGGATCACACAGTTTTACCTGCCACCCGACACAGGTGAACGCACCCCGGCTTAACCCCAGCCAGATAGGCTGGTACTCGACTTACCTACCCCGGAGGGATAGAAGGCTGAGTCGACCTAAGCGGCTGGTTACATACCGAGATGGTTTACCTGCCCGCAGGCAGTCAACCATCGCAGTACTAACCCGGCCCGGCGTAGAGTAACTTCGTTATAAGATGAAACTTTACAAACCCATAGCATAGCACTGTTGTATAGCGCGCCAAAAACTGTTTGCACCTTATGCTGCAGTATCTTAGTATATTTCTTATAGGTACTATGTGTTAATTTGTTTTTAAGAGTTTCTGTAATTTACACGGCATGTCATAAAATAAAAAATTGCTCCCTTCTCCCGTCCTTAAGTTTCTGACAAACTGCAACGGACAGCAAGAAATTTTTGTAGCATTTTCAAGAAACTAAACAACTGCAGTTATCTACACTGGCTTCGTAGCAAATCCCCCTAAATTATAGTTCGTCGAAAAGATGTCATCTTGTCAAATAAAACGCGCTAACAAACGTTGTTCAATTTTTATAATAGGCCTAAAAACGTTGAACAAGTGGTAAGAAGTAACGTTATGTGCACTGATAATGCAATATTAAGACAAAAAGTTGAAACTGTGTATAGAATGATGTGTGTAGCAATATAAAAATTATCACGTATCTGCAATGATAAAATCACATAACAAAATGAACACATTCATTTAAAACAAACGCTTAGTTCATTACATATACTTTTATTTTTACAGAATCTCCTATACAAACGTATATAAAAAGATATTAAGTCTTTTTTATAGGTTTACTTTAAACAATGTGTTACCCTTACGTAGTATACTGCGATTAGCTCATCGTATTTCGGAGACATTCTCTGACTATGAGCTTCATAAACTTAATAATAAATAGAATAAAATAGCATACGGCGGTGACTTTTTGTAGCAAATTTTTGGTTTAAACCACATCCAAAATACAAACACACAAACGCCACACTGCATGTATCACCAATTAAAAAAACTTCTTACACAGTTACAATCGTACTGTCAAAGGCCCAACTTTCACCACTTTGATTTGTGGTAAATTTGTAAGACAAGAACTCGTGCAACATCTCGACATTGTTGGGATGCTGTGGATTTGTTAGGCCTTCGATTCGTATAGATTGCGTAACACAATTGTTTGTGCATTTGCTGTATAAACTTTCGATTTGACAGATGAAAACAGGATGCTTTCTGAAAAAATTGGATAAAATAAAATAACAAACTGCGTTGATTTTTGTAGCAAATTTTTGGTTTAAACCCATCCAAAATATTGCGTTTTGAGAATCTTAGCTGTGTCAAAATGGGTTTGAGGCCAGGGCTCTGCCCGGGACCCCGCTGGAGCAGCTTACATCTCTCCCCCAGACTCCTTAGCTGTCCGTATATACGGACATTCGTTGTCCTGCAGTGAACTCTGCCAAGTCACTCCCATTGAGCGGGTGACACCCGCAATTAAACCTCCAATTTAACCCTAACATTAACGTAGGTCTAACTGCACAAAATTGCCACGTGTTTATCGTTACAACCTATACGTTTATCTGAATTATCCGGAAGCCTTATACGGTCCACCAAGTGAACTTTTAATCTCGCAACACACTATAAAAAGGCCATAGCAACCTAGAAAATGTTGCGCCAATGTCCGCACAGACATGCTGTGGTCGATCTTTGGGGCCCTTGTTCGTGAAGGTCCTGTTCGGTCGAACATGCTGCTGAATATGCACAAATGCGCCGCTGTGCGTCTAGATTGAGCCTCGTTTCGGTCGCAGGCCGCGGTCGGACGACGCAAGGTCGCGTAATGTGCGTAGTTTGCGTGCGTCGTACGTGACATCACATCCGGTCGTCGGCGTAAGAGGTGAGCGTACGGTAGACTGCGGCGAAGGCGGACTGGGTAACAGATGCGTTATGACGCTTGGCGGCCGTACCACCTGAATTAACATACACTCAGTTTTTACGCGCAACAGCAGCTACTGCTGTAGCGCGTCTTAGCCATCGCAATTCTGCCCGTCCGCCTGTCTGTCTGTCTGTCTGTCCGTCTGTCACACGGGTGGATCAGTCCAAAACGGTGCAAGCTAGGATCACCAAATCTTTACCGTCGGCTGCCTGGAAGACTCTAGTTTCAGGATCAGTAAAGCTTTTCCATAAATTCGAAGGAGTCACCCGAAACGAGGGCGCTAAATGAGAGGGGGTAGGAAAAATTTGCGCTATCCAGCCGATTCGGCTTTGGTTGAGCGAGCACGTCACGTCCTCTGGTGAGTACGAGTAAAACACTTGACACTATAGCCGCCGCTCGTCTGGCGGCCTCTGGCGATTGACTTAGGCCTATACTTTGTTTTACTGGCCTTTCAAACATGCAACGTGGCTGTTGCGTGTTCCCGTTTGCGTTAGCAGGGCTTTTCTTGTATTTCAACATTTTCAGCACAATTATCAGCATCAACAATTCATTATTATCAGCCAAAGTGAAGTCGTGGCTGGGGGCAAGGAACAATTATCTCCCCTAAATTTTGGGCTGTCAGACAATTGGCGGAAAATTTTCTTCTCAGAGAATTGTTGTTCAAAATGACAAATTTGGGGCTAAAGATCCTATTTTACTCTAACTCAGTTGCAGAATTTAAATTCTAAGTACTCGTGATTTGCTCCGTCGGAAATTTGCAGTTGCTTGTCGCAATTATGTCACAAATTTGCAACTGCCTGTCAAAAAATTGCATCTTCCTCTCCCGCTTACTTTTTTTAACCCACAACGTCGCTCCGTACCCGAAAAGTGTGACCTATAAGAAGAAAACTGGGAAGAAAACGCACTTTGCAAAAAAAGCACCAAGGAAAACCTAGAAAGAACCTAAGAAGATGCCATAAATTACATCCTTGTATAATGATTTGCAGCATTAAGTTCTTCACCTGTTTCAGGAACCGGGTAACCGGCTGCAATTACCCTGGTTCCGGACCCGGTTTTAACTATAAAGCAAGCAAAAGAAAAAGGATATTGAAGTCACATTTACACATAATTACCCAATATTGTTCCACAAAATTACGTTTTTTTATATTAAACGACTATAGTGTGTCCGTGATACCAAATATGTGTAGACCGTCAGCAAAAATGGCTGAAGTCAAGTCTGCGTTGCCGTATACTAAATTTTGCCACAAAGTCTGGAGGTAGGAACACAAGATTTTCATCGGTTTCATTAGTGATCAGTGCAAATAACGGGCACCAACTACCCGGATTTGAAACCGAATAATGTATTTTGGAACCAGGTCCTGGTACCGGTTCGTGGTACAAATCACTATCCTTGAACTCACCGACCTGATATCGCGGTCGCGGTTTGCGTCGCCAGGGCGTGGACGATGGCGGGTTGCTGACGCCAGTGTCGCCGCTGTGAAAGTCCGATATGATCGCTGATTGTTTGCTACCCGGCGTACTGCCATTCAGCGCGACGACGTAGCGACCAGTGCCACCTAGCGAGTCACTTCGCGTAGACGCGCGTCTCCCCACACCACAACCAATGACGTCACCACCAGAGTCAACAATGACGTCATCCAGCTCTACACCCCAAACCAAACTTTTTTATGGCTGGCTTATGAAAATATAGAGCCTATGGCAGCATTTTCGGCTAAGCGGGAAAACTGCAGTGAAATTAGTCTATTTTTCGGCTAAAAATTTAAGCGGTTCATGCCTACCAAAGTTACGGCGAATTTCCACAACTAAGCCAGAGTGGAGAAAAGATGCAACATTAGGTCCTAAATTATACTAGTTGGCCAGACCTGTTGACCAAGCTTCTTCAATGCTCAACCATCATGAAAAATAATCGCTTCAAAAATCGCGTCAGTGTGAATGCAAATACCGCAAAACACATGATCCATGTTTCAGAATTGCAAGATAAAATCAAAGTTGTACCGCAAAAGGAAAATACGGCGAAGTTATTCACGCGGAAAACGTGCACAAAGTTGACCAAAATATATTGCACACAGTGAAAAAATTACAGCTAATATTGGAGACAATCACGGCGGCTACAGAAACCGTTTTTTTCTGGTGGTTTTCAGCCAGCCGATGTTTTAAAGGCAGATTTTTGACAAATGCTATAAAAATGCGGTTTGCCGGCTAAATTCAGCGCCTTGGGGGTCTAAACTTACCCAGTGGCCAGTGGCGTATTTAGGATTTGGCAAAGGGGGGCATGGCGAGCGCGTGGAGCGCGAGCCTATAACGGGGGTCTGGGGACGGAGCCCCCAGCGGGGTCCAGGGGCACAACCCCTGGTCGGGGGTCAAGGGGGCTTCGCCCTCTGAAGCTGAAACACTTTTTGTTTTTGAATGTTCGATGAAAGCCGCAGATTTGCCCATTATTCTGAAATTTTAAAACGCACAAAATCACATCCATCTCTCCAGTGAAATGTGAAATAGGGCACTCCGTCTTTTAGTGCCATTCTGATATCATGACACTGGCATACGAAGCTTGGTTCTGAGATTCTCGTACTGATGAGTTCTGATAACGTCGGGCATACTGTATCCATGATCACTGCGATGCCTCTGCAGCTTGTGTTAATGAGAATAGGGCATGTCACAGTTGACACGGCAAAGAAACGCATTTTAACAGCACTGCCATAGTCGCGTTACATGCAGTAATAGGCATATCTCATTTGGATAAGCTTATGTCTCATCATTTGCTGTAGCCTATGCAAGTTGTAAGCGGGTTCATCTCGGGTTGAACTCAGATCTGACATTTTAAAATATTAATTATCACTGCCCATGGCGTGCGCCAGCCAGCCACCGACTGCCTTGATGTTGGTTTCCGCCTCAGATTCAGTGAGTTCTCGCTGACATTGTTCGCTTTATAAATTAAATTTACTTAAATTAAATATAGTGCCGTTTCATTCGCCCACGGACACTCTAAACCCGGCCGCCGCGAAATATTGTAGGCCTATACGGTTTGCAGCTGGTTTTCAAAAGCGCTCGGCGACGTCGTCGCGTCATATTAGATGCAATCTCACATGGCGATTTTAATTGCATATTGTATCGGTATGAAAAAAACCATCAAACATTGTTAAATTTTGCAATTCTTGTTGGAAAATGGTAAAAAACGCACCTTTTGACATAAAGTCGCCTGTAAAAAATTTTCATGGTCAGGCCAAAGGGGGGACATCCCACTGTGCCCCCCTTAAACACGCCACTGTCAGTGGCTTCTATCTCTATACTTGGTGGGCGCAGCGCGCACCCAAGGAAAAATAGGATGGAGTTTTGTTGAAAGTGTAGATCAAAACCCTCTCCCTTATTTTTTACGTCCCCCCTATTTTTTAATCTACACCCTTATCAAAACTTTCCTCTTAAAAAGAAAAACCAAAAATAGAGGGGGATTGGGTCCAAAACTAGAGGAACCCGAGCTTAAAGTGGGGGAAAATTGCGCCCGATTTTGATTCCAGATTTGGGGGGAAGGACAGAAGACACTGAACTCACCAGACATGCGTCGTGCAGCTGCGGCAGCTATGAGCATGCGCAGTTCGTCGCGCCGCTCGTCCGCAGTGTTCATCGTCAGAAAACGCAGGACCAGTAGGTTCATAGCGGCCGACACGACGGCCAGACCGACCAGGATGAAAACTATGCTGAAGACGACGTACCCGGGACTCGACTGAAGAACGCCGTCCGACTGTAGAGCGACCAGGTCACCGAACCCCACCTGACATATGCACACAGCACGCAGCTTATTTACTGGATTCATGCAAGTCGCATGGCTTTACTTTTTCTTTTGCTTCTTTCTTCTTGTTACGATTAACTGCACACTTAATGTATAGTGCAATATATTTTTACAACTGTTGGAGCGCCTGCCCCTGAAATTTGGGAGGGGGCAAAAAGATTCAAAAGTTGGTCCGATTTCGGACAACTTCGGACTTTGATCGCAATTATCTCCAGAAACAAACTTGATCGACCGCGATCCCTCCCGCGTTCGGAAAAATACTTTGTAAACTTCAGTCTACTAACAAAAAAATTCCGTTGTCTAATTCCTGCGCGTGCTGTGCAGTGTAGTGTTTAGACCACATGACGTTGCCACCAGCGGAATTTTACCTTTTTAATCGTCTTTACGATGGCCTGACGGCGCCGGACGGCCTCACGTTTGGTCCTGCCACAAATTGCTATTTTTTCAAGTTTTCACAATGGTAAATAAATTTTAAATATCGGTTATTATTACGCGCGAAAGCGTCTTAGCCATCGCAATTCTGTCTGTCCGTCCGTCTGTCTGTCCGTCTGTCCGTCACACGGGTGGATCAGTCAAAAAAGGTGCAAGCTAGGATCACGAATCTTCACCGTCGGCTGCCTAAAAGACTCTAGTTCCAAGAAACGTAAAGCTTTTCCATAAATTCGAAGGGGGTCACCCCGAACGAGGGCGCTAAATGAGAGAGGAGTGGGCAAAATTTGCGATTTTTAGCCAATAAGTCGCTGTATCTCAGTTACGGTGCGAGATAGAGCCTAGGTTACTATTAATCACACAATTGGAAGTCGTACACTGGCTTTCGATTGGCGCTGAATTCAATGACCTTAAATGACCTTGAATGCCAAAATAGGAGGTTTTATAGATTTTTTGGCGATTTGGGGCTGCGACACAAGTCTATATCATTCACAAGGTGGCGCCACGAAACTATCGTTATGCGATCCAGATAGAGAATTTGGTATTTGTATGTTAACTTAGCCCAATTTTCAGCTAAACTACTGAACCGGAAATGCTATAGACTTTCGCGCGCCTCATGAGCATTAGCTCAAATTTCTTGTTTGGCCAAGTTATACATAATGCTAATGAAATAGCGTATTATTCAAGGACAACCTGGTACGACGCGCGTGAATGTACAGTCACGTTGCATGACCACTGCACGATGGGCCAAAAAAAACTTGGCACTTTACTTTTGTCCACATATTCGCCAATTATTGACCGATTTTCAAAATTTTTTCACTGGCACTCTGCGGACAATATGCACATCCCACCATGCCGTAAATGCGTCTTTACACTACCTTGTAAAATATAAATGATATATGCATATATAGCGATAATAACAAACAAATAGGCTTATTTGGTAAAATTGAAAGCAAACACTTCAGACCAACATTGTGGTGAATGATTCATATGACACTATAACTGTGTAGCCAGTCTAGTGTCATATGAATCATTCACCACAATGTTGGTCTGGAGTGTTTTTTTTCATTTACCTAAATGTTTGTTATTATCATTAGTTTTGTTTTACATTTATATTTCACAAGGTAGTGTAGAGACGCATTTATGGTGTGGTAGAACGCAGTGGCGTAGTTAGGATTTGGCAAAGGGGGGCATGGCGAGCGCGCAGAGCACGAGCCTATGACGGTGGTCTGGGGGTGGAGCCCCCAGCGGCGTCCAGGGCAGAGCCCCTGGTCGGAGGGAAGATGAAACACTTTTTATTTTTGAACGTTCAATGAAAGCCGCAAATTCACCCATTTTTTCTGAAATTCGGAAATGCAGAAAATCACAGCGTCATATCAGATGCAATCTCACATGGCGATTTTAATCGCATATTGTATCAATACAAAAACCCATTAAACATTGTTGAATTTTGCAATTTTTGTTGGAAAACGGCAAAAAAACGCACCTTTTCATATAAAGTCGCCTTGAAAAATTTTCATGGTCGGGCCAAAGGGGGGCATCGCACCGTGGCCCTCCCCTAAATACGCCACATTAATGGTAATTATCTGCAGAGTGAGCTAGTAAAAGAATTTTAAAAATCGGTCAATAATTGGCAAAGATATGGATTAAAGTATAGTGCCACTTTTTTATTGGCCCGCGGTGTATATATGGGTTGATTCATCAAGAATTAGTGTGCGACTAGCGTGACCGATGAGCAATCACTGTGTGCCTAAAGAAGGCCTATAAAGCTGTATTCATGCATTATATGCCTAACTTATAGGCCTACACAGTTACGCCGGTCCTATTATATTTGTAATAGGCCCAATCGACTCTGTAAGTTTTGTTGGAAAGCGTTTCTAAACGAATACTGTATTGTATTGTATTCTTACACAAGCAACGTAAGTAAAAGAGTCCAAATGTTGGGTTCTTTTAATAATAATAATAATAATAATAATCTGACTTGTAAAGCGCCAGTATGTGCTAAAAAAGACTTCAGGTTTTTATCAAATCGATGATGTAGACCTAAAAACGACTAAATGTCATATTATTTATGACGCCTCTGCTCTGTTGTCTTTGTTTTTTTCTGACACATCTGTCCCGTCTGCCAAAATGGCGAAAAAAACAATTTGATGATATTATTGATGACATTATTACCAGTTATTACCTAATTTGTCAAAGCTTACTACAAAAAGAAAAAATAGTGTTCGTCAACCGGATTACGCAAAAAATTGTTAGTGAACTTTCATGAAACTTCTTGGAGGGGTCGGGCATCGTCTAGTGAGGAAGTGTTTAGATTTTGATTGCGATCCGGTTTTTTTTTGTAAATTTTGGATCGTTATCCAGCAGTAGCCTAGTTACCATTAGCAGATAGCAGTTGTAATTAGTCGTTTGTATTCGTCAGGTAGCACCACTATTTTAGGCAAATGTTTAAGATCTCTGTTTGCTTCTACAAACTTATTAGTCTTTTTCCACCACTTGCTTATTTCACCAAGTCCAACGTTTATGCGACGGGGTAACCGACACTTAGGAGGGGAGGGGCTTACTGCATTATTTTACTGTTTCCCGTAGTTGCTTCGCACGTGCGAAACGCACTGTCACCTTGCGTCGGGAAAAAGTCTGCGAAATTTAACAAACTTTACAACGTAAACCTACTGAAAGTTCTTGAAAAAATACACTTTGTTATGGAACAGTGATAACACAAGACGAACACTAAATCATTTTGACGTGAACTTAGTTTTAAAGTAGGTACATCTTCCAGGTTAGTTTAACTTTTTGTCTCAAACCCAATGATGTAACTGCAATAATAAGTCCCTAGCTATAACTAAAGAAAGAGAAAAAATATTTAATTTTTATTCAACTGCGTGGTCATAAGACCAAGTATCACTAAACTAAGTAAATAAACTACCGCCACTATAGGTTTGTTAATTCGTTTCAGTGGCTTTGGTTTGGTTCTTGACATTTTTGCTGGAATTTTCAAATTTTAGTAAACGTTTATTTTGAACAAAATAATAAAGAACGTTGGATAAAAAAAGTTAAAAACGTAAAACGACGTTTTTTACATCTATGCTAACTGCTATGCCTACGGCAGGAGATGGTGTATGATCCGGAGCGGAAGCAACAACAGCCAGGGAGCGTCACTGAGCCGGTGGCTGGTCCGGGTCCGGTTCAACCGGGTGTCGCCATCCCGAGTCCGGTGGCGACAACGTGTGAATCGTACAACGGCTGCCAGTCGACGTACGCTGGCATCTTCCTTATATCGGGCGGCATTTCGATGATCTTCATCACCTGGGCGCTCTCGGCTATCGACAATTCCATATTTATCGCAATCCCGGACTGCGCCATGGTGAGTCAGTTAATAAAAATTTGTCTATAACGAAGAATCGCGTGATCGAAATATTATGTTATCTAATCGCAAAGTAGACCCTGGAGTCGCTTTCTTAAGTTGCTCACTCAATTAGCTTTTCAGATGTGGCTTAAATCGTAATTTTTTGGACTTGAAAACGACTAGAGCTGCTAATAATAAATGTACAAAACATCAGTTTATCCACTTGTTAACGGCGACATGCAATGACTGACACATCGAAAACAGCAAAAATCATAAAAAAAGGAGATATCACTCACCATCACGTCGGCTAACTGAAGACCCCTGTTGTCATGGCAACCAACCGTTTTAAGACAAAATTGGCTGCAGGCTCACAAGAGCGTCAAACGCTGAAACGCAGCTGCTAGGCTATATAGCTTGGCAATGGGACAGATACCTCGTTCCACAGAACGTATTCCTAGTGTGTCGATCGGTTCAGGGGTTTCGGAATTGCGAGGGGTCGAATTTTGCCATTCTCCATTGACTTAGGCGGTCGACATTAACACAGGACTGCGCTACCGCGCGCCTGTGAACATTATCCAGGATAGGATTGCTCAACGATTCTTTACCCTAGCGTTGGCGAAAGTTTGTCTTCTCCGAATGCCTTTCTAGCTTTTAACAGGCACAGGATATTCGACCGGCAGCTCATTAATAGGCCTATTCAAATTTTCCGGTCAAATAGCCTACCTCTGAGAGCCGGTTGTTTGGCCGGTCATGACCGGTCAGACATCCGGCCCTGTAGGGGACGGTTGTTTGACCTGTCATCGCCTTGAACAGCCTTAGCCGGTACGGCACCGGAGCAACTGACGACCTCAGCCGTAGCCTCTCGAATCGCCAGTCGGCCAACTAGCACCGCAAGCCTAGCAAGTCATTATCAATCACTGGCAAGCCCCGCCCACTCTAGCGCGTTCAGCTCAATAATATTAAATTTGATCGGTAATATAGTTAGGTTCTACTGCGTTATTAAAAATATAATAGCTTCTTTTTTCTCTAAATTTTGTTAATTTGAATGAAAAACGGTTTATTGTGGACGTATTGTTGTTCATTTTAGCCGGTGCTTTTGGCATTGTGGCTGCAAAGAAGAATCGCTGTATGGTACGTTACGAACTGTTTAGCCAATAATAATTGTTTAGGCCTATAGGGCCTAGCCATGCCTTACTGTTCCGGAACAAATTTAAGCACAACTTTGAATTTATAGTCTGTTAGCTCCTGAGTTTACGCCAGCACAATTTTTATTACCGTCCTCTAAAATCCGAATTCCCAGAACTGACGAAAGTACACTGTGTTCCAAAAACGTCCCACTGTCTTTTTCCATATCTTCGCCAAATATTAACCGATTTTCGAAAATCTTTTACTGGCACTTATACTGTGGACAATTAACACACAGTAACACAGTAACACAGTATTTAATAAAATATGTGACAAACGCACATAATAAAATAGCAAAACAGAAGAGAAATGTAATTTAGACAAGGTAACATAGCATAAAATAATTAGACACAGTC
>Ga0056128_1000409_pt1 | contig 37620 bp, 21 predicted proteins | sample WorMetLIZISLAND2_FD_71113 | JGI IMG/M metagenome (GOLD analysis project Ga0056128, IMG submission 71113) | Marine gutless worms symbiont microbial communities from Max Planck institute for Marine Microbiology, Germany - Olavius geniculatus... ...
AGGCAGACAGAGCACTAATTCCCCAGTAAAACCAATAAAACGTATAAAATAACTAATATTTCATATAAACTCTAACTCTATTTTCAATAACTCACACACTAAAACCCTCTTATATTTTGAAACCTACAAGATAGACGCATGAGTTGAGGTATAACAAAACAACTAGCATTATCGACCATTATTTGACATTTTTTTTCTCTCAGTTCTTAAAATCGGGCAATATTGTATCAACTTCGGAGAGACAATTTCCAATAACGACCTCGACGCCAGTCATTATTAGTATAATATTAAACGGTCCTCAATTAGACGCCGAGTCTTTAATACAAGCCGAAAGGAACGAAAAAGCTTTTAAAAGAATACAAAAATGATGCGCGCGAGGAGTACATTAAATTGGTCACAATCTAATAATATTTTTTTGTTAATGAATAATAGTAACCTTAGCCCTGTCTTTCACCGTTTCCGAGATATGGCTAGTTTTTCGCTGAATTTCTTACCTTTCGCTTTTTACCACTGCTGGGTTTGCAATCCGCAGTGCCGGTTTGATCGATGTTTATGAACAACTTATTCAATGGTAACAAAAACCAGATTTCTTTGATCAACTTCTTTGTTTCATAACCTGTTGATTAAAACTATTAATTTTCGCTAAATAGGCCTACTATTGTTTGTTATTGTTTACGGTTACACAACACAACAGTGACGTGACAATGACGGCAGAAACCTCTATTTACCGCTGTTTGTAACGATATACAAGAAACTAAACTTTTTTAAAAATTTGATTTTTTTATTTATAGTTTATATTTTTACGCCATTTTTGTGTTTTTTTTTTGCAAATTAACCAAAGATGTTGGGCAATAATTTACACTAGTGTCAGTTTTAGTTTACCGCAATTATTGATAATGTTTTAGGGGTTCATTTTTTATTGGGACACAGTGTAGATGTTACTCTTGACACCATTTGCTGTTATCGTTGACAATTTTATTATATCACTGTTTTTTTTCACAAGTAAAGCAACTTTAATACTGGTATAAAAACGATTTTTAACTACGCAAACATATAAATTAATTAAACTACAATCATACACGGAGTTTGCTAAAAACCGTAATTTATACCTCTTAATGTTTGTTGATAAAACACTTGACATTACCTTGTTTCGTGCAATATCTGCCGGAAGCGACCTCTTGTACGGCCGCTGCATATCAGTATCAACTTCTCCAGGACTAATTCCCTATACCAACAAAACAAAATTACATAGAACAGAATTAAGTTTTGATTTTCTGCTGCATCAGCAGAGCCAAAAAAGGCCGTGTCGTGAAGAAATAGTACAGCGTTTCACACGATCAGAGTGGAGCATGGACGGGTTGCTTCCACGTAGTAAGCTAATTCACTTTTTGCCCAAAAAATTTAATTGGCTTTTGCTGACCGCCACATACTGGCATTAAACGGAAGTCAGCTGCAAAATATGTGTCGGCCCGACGGGTCAGGTCGGGTCAAACTTTTTGTGCGTCGAATTGAGCTGGGTTAGTATAAATTTGACCCACCTCCAAGTACTAAGTCACCTCCTCCGAAAAAGAAAGTTATTGTTTTCTTGGTTTTCTTATTTGTTTGTCAACTGGCTTATATACTCAAACCGTTATAAACGAATTTTGATAAAAATTTCGTGAAGTGGTTGGTCATGGCTCATGAAGATAATGTTCAAAGTATGGTGACAACTCCGCTTTTTCGTGGATTTTGGCTCATTTGCCGGATTCTTTACTATTTAGAAATATGGCGTTTACAATCTAACGTGCTGCGCTGTACGTATAGGCTTGTCAACAGAGTTTTAATGAAAGTTTACGAAAAGCGGATAGTGGCCGATGTAAACCAACAGGTCCGTCAAGAGCCACAGCGGGGCCCGGGGAAACATTCTCGCGAGGCCCTTATAGAGAATTTTTTTGGAATTTTTTTAAATGGCGCACTCTGGTATACTTTATATTTTTCAGCGACGGTAGGCCCCAAACGTCGCGGAGCCTGGGGTAATTTACCTTCCCCCTTACACCGCCTTCTCGACGGGTTTGTAAACCAGCCAGACGGAGTTTATATTATGAATCCTAATCCCTGTCCCGAACAGGGATTTGTTTTACGAATTGGTCCGTTGCATTTACTAATAAATAAAGGGTTAAGGGTTCGATTCAGAGACAATGTCATACAATCTATTTTAAAATTTATTTAAAACCGAATTTTAAAAAATGCCCTGAAATCATCTTCACTGAATTTGTTTTCGATAATCATAAAATTCGTCACAAAATATCAAGATTGTGCTTTAAAACATTTTAAAGACTTATCTTAAATTGTGCCGTAGGGGCCTAAATGTTCTGTGAATTAGATCGTTGTCGTAAGCTGACCGTAAATGTGTAGGAAAGATATCTTATGATTATCTTAAAGTGCTTATGAATCGGGCCCCTGCTTTCTCATGGCGGTGGTTTGCGATTGCTTATAACTTTCAGTATCGTTAGTGTTTTACCGATATGCGGATGTTGGATTTCGCTGCAGCCATTTCGCGTCTCAGTCCTTCGGTCAAAGCGGTCACCGCGTATTTCATTGCGCAGTAAAACGTCACTTCCTTGAACGGCACAAAATGACCAAAGATGCTGCACACAACATTAATACGGAACACCATGCTACATTACACTACACAATAAGTTTATACAGCGCGCAAGCCACAAGTACAAACAGTTTCTAATGCGCTGTATACAGTTGAATTTAGATAAAAACAAAGAGAAAGTATTTTAAATAAAGTTTTTAGACGACCGTACTTAAGTAACGTTCGAGCTATTGGCATGGTTGTCGTCGTCTATTTGTCCGTCTGTCTGACTGTCTGTAACAGATGAATTGTGACTAAGTTTTAGGTCGTAGGAAAAACGTTTTGCACGAATAGACCTAATTCGCCATGTGTGTAAAACTTGGTCATGCAAAATTTCAGCCATCTAATGCAAGAAAAACATTTTCAAGTTGGAAGTTGAATGGACGGGGAGGCGGTAGACAATTCATCGGAATACCGGCCATATCTCGGAAACGGTGAAAGATAGAATTAAAGAACTACTATTAATTAATAATAGAAAGTGTCGTACACCCTTTCAAATTACATAAAAATTATTGACCTTGGATAATCTTAAATGGTCATAACGCACGACGGTATGCTAATCGTGCGGTATTGTAGCTAAACGGTAAGTCGTAGCGGGTCGGCGATGATATTGTCGGATAAGGAAATGGCAACTTTCTATAGGCTGTCAATAGTAACCATGTCTCCATCTGCAGCGGTTTAACCGCAACTTTTAATAGAACGTTTCAACTATAAGTAACACAGACCTCTTAAAATAAGGACAGACTGCGGCCATGCTCGAATCCGCGAACTTGGGTCCATCGATATTTGTTAAAGTTTTTTTACTATAACTTTGTCAAACGTGGTCCGTTTGCTACAAAATTTTCCACACACAGTGATACAGACAACGTAAACGAATGCTACAAATGTGGCTTTTGTATGATTTCTACTTTTTATGTGTGCAACTGTGCATATATTGTAGCTACACATTAAGTCTTTTTTCAGTTTTTTTGTACTATAAGCTTTGTCAAACTTGGTCCGTTTGTTACAAAATTTTGTACAAATAGTGTCATAGACAACGTGAACAAACGCTGCAAATTTGGTTACTGTATGATTTTTACTTTTTGTGTGTGCATATATTGTAACTAAACCGTACGTATCGACATACAATTTAGTTACAATATATGTACACATACAAAAAGTAAAAATCATACAGTAACCAAATTTGCAGCATTTGTTCACGTTGTCTATGATACTATTTGTACAAAATTTTGTAACAAACGGACCACGTTTGACAATGTTATAGTACAAAAAACTTAATTTCCTCCAATGTTCACTACGTTCATCTTGGCGGAGATAAATACGATGAGTAATAAATTTCACAACCAAAGAAAAAATTCTAAAAGCCCAAAAAACCAAACTTTTGCGATTTTTTTACAAGTTTTTAAAACTTAAAAACCTAGGTTTTTTCGGACCATTTTTCAGGTTTGACTAGCACCAATCTGTTTAGGCAGCGACGGATTGTCACTGACTCACTGCAATACGGAACTGAATACGTTTCGTGATGTCCAGCCAGTCTAACTCACGGCGTCTTGCGTAGATCTAGCCTCGATCGTGTTTCTTAAGAGTTGGTGACGACAGGCGCAGCAGCATTGAGGCGCGGCCAAAATTTTCACGCGGTTTGTACAGGACAGCACAACGACAGTGTATAGAAAATGTTAAAAACGACGTCACGTCTGCTTATAATCTGAGTGACTGGGAAATCACCGTGCAACATTAGCGGTAGCCAAAGATGTCGGCCAGTGTAAAGTTTAAAGTTACGTCCGGTACTTGCCATAGTGCTGCCTATATGAGTCGGACTCGTAGCCATAGGCGCTTTTGCAGGCTCGAAAGTGGTAGCTGATTTGCATCAGCTAATAATACCGCAGCGCACTATGCGGCCATCCATCGCCCGCGGCATCAACTATTGGGCCCGTGGTTTGCAGCTAGCAGACATAGGCCTACTAGCTTTCACCCAGTAGCCCGTAAGCTACTACTCATTTTCCAGGAGGCTGACTTGACCCGAGCATGCAGTATAGGTTAACAAGTTAATCAAGGTTATTTGCAAATGATCCACGGTGTTTTGATCCAGAGGCGAAATATTGTAGTTTCTATTTCTACTTTATTTAGTATTAATGCCACATAGGCTACTGCTTAATATTCTGTCTTGATACACCCCCACTTCGTCTTTGTGCTATGCTTGGCTTACATAGGCCTACTATTCAGTGTTGTCATTGCTACAGGTCCAGTATGTCGGTTTCGACTGTAGGCTATTCAGGACGAATACGTGCCGTGAGAGCTTTTAGTCACGTTTGTCACGCTTCGTCAAGCGTCAAAATCAGGTCAATATTTGAATGGAATTTTATTGTAGATTGTACGAAACAGCTTACGCGATAGTGTTGGTTTCAGCTCACGTGCATGGTTCATGCACATCGTTACACAAGTTGTCTGATGTGCTTTCAGCAACAAGTTTTAGTTTCCCGCTATAGGCATATGCTAGAGCACGTGGTGTCTTTTGGTCTAAGTTTACTGTTTTGGGCTATACGTTGTCTTATGGATTGTTTTATTATCAAATTAACGATGAAAACAATGTGATGGTGATAGTCATGATAATGATCTGTAAAAATTGTCGACGTATTCATGTACATGCCTTGCTGTCCAGCTATAGTGTCGACATGTGTTGCAGTGTTTTCCGCCATTAAATACACAAACAAATAAGTAGACATCCAAACCTGTTTATATGTACGATTTGGCCTTCTTCATCGCCGCGTTCTCTGATCATTTTTATCGCCTCTTTCGAGCAAATACACAGCGCCAGCACGTTTACCTGACAATGCAAATATGCAAAATACAGTTATAACTATACCGGCTATAGGCCTGAAGGCTTTTTGTATTTCGTGCCTTCACACCAGTGAAATAACTCGACTTCTGACGAGACCACGGTTAAACAAAATCATAACAATCACACAATTATGGCATCAGTAAAACTCAATTCAAGGTTACCGCAAACATTGAAAGCATACCACCAATTTAATCTAATACATAATACATAAATGAAAAACTACAACCTTAAACGAAACTGAAATGACATAAATGGAACGAATACTGCTATAAACGCCGGTTAACGCGTGTTAAGAAAAGCCTAAGAGAAATGCACTTACGTCGAACGCCTCTCTCCACTCCTCGGCGGTTCCCTCTGTGAGCGTCTTTATCTGGAGGACACCGGCATTGTTAATGCAAACGTCCAGCCTGGCGTACTTGGTACGGATAAGCTGGAACATATTCATGATGTCGGACTCCTGACGCAGATCACAGCATACAGGATACACCTCACCCGGCGACCCAGATTTCTCCACTTCGTCCGCTATTGCCTGCACACATACGAACAACACCAAGACAGCAGATTTAAAAGGTTAAATTTTTTAGCCGATAGCGCTTGGCTGCGTTGTGCGCTGTCCTTACAACGACGGCTAAACCCTAAGCTAGAAAACTTAACTTTTGGGATTTTTTTTCAAATTGTACTGGTTTTTATGTGTTTTTAAACAAGTTTTATTTTTTTTCAAATTTAACCCTAGAAAAAACAGGACACACATTTTAAGACCCAAAAACATCTCATACTCCATTCTCCGTGTCACATCGTTTTTGTGAAGTTAACGATTTAACGCTAAAACTCAAAAATTACGATTAAAAAATAAAATTTAATTAGTATTATAAATTGCACAACAAATAATAAAACCATAAAATCGAAAATGTAAATTTTTTATATTATGTTGTTTTTAACAATTTAAAACTACGTTTTTTCGAACTAATTTTTTAGCCTTGCTAAATGTAACAATACTAATGCTCTTTGAGATAAGTTACAAATGTTTGCTAAAAGATAAATTAGTCACAATAAAATAAATAGATAATAGTGTGGCCGCGTTGCAAATAAGGCAATGTGCAGTTAAGGAAACGCAGGTAAATTATGACAATTATAATACATTTTTTCAGGTATTTATAACAATAACTCAAATAAAATTTAGTAACCAAATATATCGCAAAAACCGTAGTTTATAAGCATCACTGTACAACATAATATTAAATACAACACCGCAATTCACTATTTGAAATGAAGTGTAAAAAACCAAATTACTTTGATGAAAAATGGCATCATTGCTGGTCGATGCCGCAACTTGCAAGTCGTCGTTGTTTGTCATTTCCATTATTATTATCATTACGTGGTAAATCATAAATCATTTTCTTCGCAAGTTGGAAGCATTTGCATGTTTGGGCTGTGAATTTGACAGCCCAAATAGCCTTTTCTGACAATGTGTCACTACACCCGACAAAAAGACCCAAGCTTACTTGCAAAATGACATCTAAATCCGTCAAGCGGTTAAAGCAAGGTGCACGAATGTGACAGACAGAAGACGGACGACAGATAGACGGACCACGCTACAAAGAAATGTGTCGCAATAGGCGGAATCGCATTCAGCAATGCGGCCAAACAACACTAAGAACACAAAGCACTAAGTAGTTGATCGACCTGAATGTTGTCGATGTGACGCGCACAGGCGACCACTTTGAGTCCGTGACTGGCCAGTCGACGAACCACTGCTGCTCCAATACCTACTGATCCTCCAGTCACCAAAGCAACGCGTCCTTTCCAACGATCCATCGCCGCCACTGACTGTCTATATTAGGGCCTACAGTTCAACCGTTCAGTAGCCTTGTAGTGTAGCAGTCAAAACATTAGACTTGTCGATCAGTCAGTCAACCAATCAATCAATAAATCAATCACAGTGTTGCCATACTAGCAAAGCTACTTCAGGGTTAAAGAGTAGGCCTACAGCAAGTTCAAACAATAATGTCTGGATATGACTTCTTAAAGAGCCAAGTTTCCATTTGCTGACAAAACGTTGATGGAGACTGAGATGGTGTTAATGTCCTCTGGCATAGTGTTTCAGACTTACGATAAAATCAAAATCGTGAGTCTGACTCGCGGTTAGGTCGCTATCATGTGGATGAACTAAGATGGGTTACAGTCTGCGGACAGGTGAACCCTCTCAGTATACACTGTGTCTCAAAAACATCCCAAACGTTTTCGATTGTAACTTGAAGAAAAATTATCAGATTTTTTATAATTTTTGGTAGAAATATTTCAGAGATAACTTGCCATAAAATAAATGTTCAATTTTCCACCTCACCCAAAGTCTGATTGTGTACTATCTGAGGAAACCAGAACCAACGAAATATTGCTTAATCTAAATAGCGCACAGTATTTTGTTAACTTTCTTGAGACTTTAACTGATATTTCATCCAGTTGTTTTGTTTCTCAACTGCATACAGCAAAATTGCTTGAAATATAAGCGCATTGTGCGAACACAGACATGAAGACGCTTTCCGCATTCATTGACAGCAGTATCGATAATGTTCTGCTTTAGACTAATCCAGACTTTACCAGTCACTTCTTAAATTCATAACCATTTTTGAACGCCATCTGATAGACACACTGATTTATGACAGTCAAACCTTGCAATCGACTGGCTGTTGAAGGCCAAAGATCTGGATAGATAGAATTTATTGAAGTTTTTGCCTGGTCGGTTTTCCCCAGGTAGTGCAAAAGCATAAGTTGGGTGAAATGGAAACTTAAACATTTATTTAATAGTCAGTGGTGTCAAAAATATTTAGACCAAAAATATTAAAATTTTTTGATGTTTTTTCAGGTTATGATTGACAATGTCGGGGATGTTTTTCGCGTTTTTGCATATTTCAACGTATATCGTAGTATTTTTTGCTAAACCTACATCAAGCGATGAGGCTCCATCTCCTTCAAAAAGTGCGTAAGTGAGCAATATTAAACGTATAAGCCTATGCACGACAATGCAAAAAACTATTACCAGTTGATAATAGCTGATGGCTATGAACAAACGTAGCAAATATAATGTTAGTAACAAGTTGAGCAATAACCTGACGTGCTTCGTTCCGCGAGATAAGAAACGTTACGTTGTACTGCTATTACCGTTCTTGTGTTGGCTGTAAATATAAACTAGAGGTCTATTATAATAGTGCAACTGAGAGTGGCCGTCACTCTAGGTGATATACTATTCTATAATGGAATTCGTATGTGCAATAAAACTACAATACGACGGCAAAGCGAAAACAATTTGAGATGCAGGCCCGTCAAGACGGGGAGAGGAAAATAGCTTGAACTATGGTCGTTGTTTAGCCGGGCGTAACGGTAACGCGTTTCATTCGATCAACGAAGTTACTGTACGCCAGGCCGAATTAGTTCTGCGATGGGTGACTGCCTGCGGGCAGGTAAACCATTTCGGTATGTAACCAGCCGCCTAGGTCAACTCAGCCTTCCATCTTTCCGAAATAGGTAAATCGAGTACCGGCCTATCTGACTGGGGTTAAGGCGTGGCGCGTTTACCTGTGTCGGGTGGCGGGTAACACTGTGCGATTGCATATGGCATGTGACGCTCCGTAGCTCTGTGAGAGATTCAGTCTTCTAAAGAGCTATATTCCGACCTTTACCTTTACCTTTTAGTCTAATTCACAATAGTCATTAAGCGGCCATTCATTATAGGTTGCAGTACGCATCTTGCAATGTCCATACGTCTGTCAGTCTGTCTCTCTATCTCGTACGGGCTTCGAGCTTGCAAAACAAACAAAAAATTTGAGCTAATGCTCACGAGACGCGCGAAAGCCTATAGCAGTTCCGGTTCAGTAGTTTAGCTGAAAATTGGGGTGCTCACGCTAAGTTAATATACAAATACAAAATCCTTTGTCTGAATCGCATAATGATAGTTCCGTGGAGCCACCTTTGTGAATGATATAGACTTGTGTCGCAGACCGAAATCGTCAAACACAATCTACAAAACCCCCTATTTTGGCGTTAAAGGTCATTTAAGGTCATTAATTCGGCGCCAGTTGAAAGCCAGTGTACGACTTCCTATTATTGATTAATAGTAACCTAGGCCCTATCTCGCACCGTTACTGAGTTACAGCGACTTACTGGCCAAAAATCGCAAATTTACTCACCCCCTCTCATTTAGCGCCCTCGTTTGGGGTGACTCCCTTTGAATTTATCGAAACGCTTTACGGTTCCTGAAACTAGAGTCTTCCAGGCACCCTAGGGTAAAGATTTGGTGATCCTAACTTGCACCGTTTTTGACTGATCCACGTACATGTACCGTAGACGGACAGACGGACAGACAGAATTGCGATGGCTAAGACGCGCTGAAAGCAGTAGCTGTTTTCGCGCGTAAAAAGCGTAAAAACACCAAAATTTGTGCAAATTTGTAAATGTTTTCACAGCATGAGCAGCCGGTGATGTTGCAATTTTCACTTTTCTTAAGGTCACTAAACACTAAAACCTCATACAACTTACAACAGTGTTAGCGCAACAAATTAAAACGTATTGGTTTTAACCTTGCCACAAAAGCGCAATGTGACATCCTGCTTAATTGCACTATAGAATATTCGTTCTAAAGTAAACTGAACTGAAAATGACGCATAATGTATCGCGTTATAGTCCGTGTGCTTCATCCGTGATAGCCGCGCGATAGAGTACCAGACAACAGTTTAGAGAACTTTTTCGAATTTTTATCAGTGACTAAATATTATAGAACTCACTTGTTATCTTATTATACCCTAATTTGTAATTATCACGTCCATTATAAACATAATTTATGTAATATTTTCAAGTCAAAAGTTTCGCATATTGGCGTCTATCGGGAGACTAAAGTCTCGACTTTCAGACTTAATCGAGCCAGACTTCGGATTGATGGACCATCTTTTGCGCCTGGAAGCGCTGGATCGTAGGCAATACAGCGACGTCCTTAGTAAGAACGGAGCGGCCTTCAGAAGGAGCGAGGCCGTATTGGACAATATGAAGACCAAAGTTCATTGCGGCAAGTTGCTCGAAGCTTTATTGAAAAGCAGTCAACAGCATGTGGCCAATTACATAACGCAAAATGAAGGTCAGAAAAACGATCATTTTTATGCGAAACTTAATCACAAGCTGTGACAATGTTTGAACTACGTATGTGGCTCAAAGTGTCCCAGCAAAAGTTGGTAGGCCTATCTTAGTTTTGTCATAACTACCAAATACTCTCAAAATTGCTTTACTGATGTAGTAAACAGTCAATTTGCTATTAGGTGATCATCACAAGTTACATCACACTCACAACTCTTCGATGAGAAAGTAAATTTGTGTAACGCACATTGTCAATTTAACCCCGCAAAATTTGAGGCAAAATTCGCTTTGTGAAATTCAGTAAAATTTAGAATAATTTGCCTTGTATTTCACGACGTCTTTTGAATGTGTACTTAAAGTTTAGTTTACCCGTCTACGATCAATGTGAATAGTGATTTTGGTATTAAAATCGGCCAATATTTGACAAAGTATTGTGAATGTGCGCAAGTTAGGAGCTTACTTTTTCACGGATTAGTCAATAGGCCAGTGTAGAGTGCAAAAATTATGCAATTGATATGCAGATATTGGAGCCGATTGCGGTGACTGTCGACCTTTGAACGAAGTTCGGATGCAGCGGATGAACGTTAACAGCGTTCACCTGCATGATCTTATTGACTGTCAGGGCGCAACCAAACAGTTACCAGTTGAAATAATAGATTATCAATATTACCACCTTGTAAATTACAACCAACATATTTCAGATCCAATTGACAAAACATTTCTTGCTGAAATGCTAAATAAATACTCTTTTCCCATTAGACGCTGGGGCTATTCATAACGTTTAATAGGAAAACAGTTTTTGTTTCAGCATTTCAGCGTAACGTCCCCATCGTCCCGCTAAAGGACAGCTGGATCGGATGACGTTAGCCAAAGATGCTGCCATTTATAAATAACTGGAATAACTGAAAAAGTTAATGTGACTTCGTTACAAAAACGTCAACTACTTAAACTTTTTATTCTCCTGATGGGTTAAAGCCATAGATAAAGTACAATGGCAGAGTTAGCCTAGACGATTTTTCATGTACAACTCGACTAATTGAGAAAAAGAATGTAATTTGGTTACAACATTGTTGCTAGAGACCGACTGCTTTAACGTTTTATTTTTCTCAAAAGTTAAAGTATGGAGTTGAGGAGTTAAGTTAGCCGAAGATGCCAGTGGTTAAAACCTAAATACTTAAAAAGGTTAATGTAATTTGGCTACAAAAAGACGGCGACTCCTTAAACGTTGCGTTCCTTTAAGGGTTATTTGTTAAAATGCTTTATTTTTCTGAAGGGTTAAAGCTAAACAAGTAAAAAAGTCAATAGCTTAGTTAGTTAGCCAAAGATGCCAGCCCAAAGGTGCATGAACTCCGTCTTGTCGAGGTTCCCGTCCTGGTTCTGGTCAAAGATCTGGATGAGTGAGACTGCCCTTTGATGCAATGTAATTCAGTGTAATGTAATGTAGTATAATGCAATGTAATAATAATATGTTGTAATGGCGTAGTGTAATAATGCAATGCAGTGAAGGACGAGTGAGACTGCCCTCTGCTGGTCGTAGCCCATCGTATCACGGATGACCGCAATCACCTCGTCAGGACTCAGAACTCCGTTCCGGTCACGATCTAACTCGTTGAAACGTCTCGTGATCTCGTCGTTCCTAATGCACCATAAACAGCCATCATCATCATCATCAGCAGCAGCAGCAGCATCGTCATTATCGTCATCGTCACAAAATACCAAGTTCAGACCTAGGGGCCGACATGGATCACTAAATTCCGTTTCGTCAAACGATAATCCGCCCTACTCACTTTTGTAAGAAAAAAATTCGCGTTAAAAACTCGGGTCGTTTCACAACTTGCGTCTTGTTCTGATCTTCTGCAGAAAAACGCATTGTGACTTGACTTGTAAACTTCAAACTAATTCAATCGCAGGATAAACGGCGCATTATCTGAACGCAGAGTAGCGGCGCAGTTACTGTGCATAGATTTAAAGTTATCAGTTTGTACACATCTTGGAAACATTTGAGCCCATTATGACACATATTTTTCACTTGTTGACACCGTGACGAAAACAAACTACTGGGTGGTCCAGAAAGAACTGCATGCAGTTTACGGCCTCATAATTTTGTATCTGTACGTTTCTTTTTCTGGACCACTCTGTAGATACTTTTCTGTGCTTAAAACGAAAAAAAAAACAAACCACAGACGCGATGCGCCAAGTCAACAGACAACTATAACTAGGCTACAGAAATTTCGTACGTGGCTTTCGCCTCTGCGTAGAAATCCGCGAATTCTTCGATGTCCAGCTTCCCGTTCCCGTCTTTGTCGAACTTTCTGAGCAGTATGCCGACTCGCCCGGCGGGGAAGCCGTACGGCGGGTTCTGCAGAATGCGCGACGCCTCGTCCAAAGTGATGTAACCGTTCTTATCGTGGTCGTACTCTTTGAACTTTGGCACCAACTGCACCTTCCTAGAAACATCGCAACGTTGTCTTAGACTGCAAGTCCATTCTTCACACGATTAAAATATGGTTTTTGCTACTCTGCTGTATTCATTTACTTTGATTTCTCTGACTTTCTAGGACAAAATAAATCGTTTTTCATGATTAATTTGTTTAGACGAAATACCAATGGCGTTTTTCAATCGCTTGCAATTACGCTATAAACAAGGGCGGCGGAACAAATTAAAAAGTAGAGGTACGAATAATTTGTGAGCGAAGCGAGCAGAAAAATTTTGAAACTTTGAAACTGCGTTATACAACAGTTAAAATTTTTTCTGCATCTTTGTCAACTTAGATGGTACTTTTATTTTCCCTGACTTTTTCTGACCTTTCCCGACTTCCCCTTACCGTAGGAACCATGTTGAAAGATGTGATAACATGAATTTAATATACGGAATCAAGACAGCCACATAAAAAATAGAAAAAGTCCTGTATTTGCTAGTCTTGTTTTAATAAAGGAGTCAGGCTCATCACGGCTTGTGCGATAGCAACAAGCTGTTGTATAAGCGATCTTCCAAGTCAATGGGAAAGCCACAAATTCGACCCCCACTGCTCCCACATTTTTCAACCGATCTTTTTGAAACTCAAAACCAAAAACGATATCCGGGATACGACCCGGCATGCAAAATTTGGTTGATGTGAGACGACGGGAAGGGGGTCTGCGAAAATGGCGAATTTTGGCTTAATTTTTTGTTCTTTCTTTTTTTGTACTCTTCGCGTCGGGTCCAGATCACACCGTAGAACCGATCACGACCAATGAGGGCTCAAAACGCGTGTTTCTGCGCAGGGAAGTGCCTTTTGAAAATCTCGATGATAAAAGTAAAGTTTAGGGGTCAAAACTCCCCAAAAACATAATTTTATGATACCATAATGTTGAACAAAAATGAAATCCAATATGGCGGCGGCCGCCATCTTGGATTTTTGCATAAACACTAATAACTCAACTGCCGTTTGAGATAGATTAATGAAATTTTGCAGGTGTGTAGCCAGCTACTACAGGAAATAAAAATAATATGACCAAAATTGGCAACAGTAATAAATTCAAGATAGCGGCGGCCGCCATCTTGAATTTAGTTTATCGCCAATAGCTCGCTTGTTGTTGCATATAATTGCACGATATTTGGCATGTAAACTCATTTTATGGTCCTACGTACGGATTGACTATAATATTAAAAAAAATAAAATCCAAGATGGCGGCCGCCGCTATCTTGGATTTTTGCACAAATACTAATATCGCAGCTGGTGTTTGAGATAGATTAATGTAATTTTGCAGGAGTGTAGCCAACCATTACAGTAAATGGGCCATGTAACCAAAATTGGCAATAGTAATAAATTCAAGATGGCGACGGCCGCCATTTTGAATTTCGTTTATCGCCCATAACTCGCTTGCTATTGCATATATTTGCAGAAATTTAGCACTCGGATTCATTTTATGGTTCTACGTACGGAAATACCATAATATTGAACAAAAATAAAATCCTAGATCGCATCGGCCGCCATCTTGGATTTTTGCACAAAAAGTAATAACTTAGTGGCCAATTGAGGTAGATGAATGCAATTTTGCAGAAATGCAGCCAGTCACTACTGGAAATAGATTATGTGACCAAAATTGGCGATGATAATATGGCGGCGGCCGCCATTCTGAATTCGGTTTATCGCCTATAACACTTTTGCTACTAGATGTATTTGCAGGAAATGTGGCAGGTGGACTAAATTTAACATCCTATATAAAGCTGTACCATAATATTAAACAAAAATAACATCCAATATGGCGACGACCGCCATTTTGTATTTTTGCACAAAACGTAGGCCCTAACAACTTAACTGCTGGCTGAGATATAATGATGCAATTTTGCAGAAGTGTAGCCGGTAAGAACTGGATGTAGATTATGTGACCATAATCGACAGCAGTAATAAGTTTAAGATTGTGGTAAACGCCATTTCAAATTTCATTTATTGCTCATAACATGATTGCTATTATATGTGTTTGCGCAAAATAAATCCAAGATGCCAGCTATATAGTAGTTGATGTAGTTGTAGTAAAAACTAACAGGCTATAGTGACTTTCCAAATTTTAATAAAACCGCAAACATTATATATATAAAACTGCAAAAAAATTTAATGTTGTATAAGCGATGATGTAAAACAGCAAAAAATCAAAAAGTATAAGCACGAAGTAATGTATTAGCTTAGACATTTAATCTGTCCTCAGTAGCCAGATAAAATGTCTACGCTAATGCATATTGTTCGTGCTTATACTTTTTGATTTTTTGCTGTTTTACATCATCGCTTATGCAACATTAAATAAATTGTTTGCAAGTTTTATATATAATTTTAAGAAAAACTTTACAATTTTAGAAGTGGCAGCTGATTGCCATAAGCTAATGATACCGCAACGCACTACGCGGCCATCCACTGACCGCGACAGCAAACAACTAGACTCGGGGGTGTGCAGACAGCAGACATAACACCACCCCAAACAATCATACTATTTAACTCTTCATCCTTTAGTTCTTAAACTGCTACTTGTTTTTCCTTCTGCTGAGGTTTAAAGACTAATTTTACCTAATAGCACAACAGTTAAACAACGGGAAAGAACAAATGAGAACTAAACCCGCGGTGTGCGCATTATTTCTACTTTCGACTTTCGGTCTTAAAATTTTTTGTGCTTTTTTTAGTGTACACATGTATATAAAAACATAAATGCCGATTTGAATCATATACAAACTGCGAACCTTGTAGTAATGCGGAGAAAAAAACAAGCGACGAAGCGCCTGCAGACAGACAGACAGACAGACAGACAGACAGGCGCCGCTAGCATAATAATCAGCATTCTATTGTCCGTTCAACGCTTAACTTAATTCAATCGTTATTACGTTACGTCGCGTCACGTGACCCCAGCGTCGTCCTGTGCTACAAGACACATTTGTTCGCATTTCTTGATTCGAAATTCGTAATCACAATTTCCACATCGGACATCCACGTTATAGATTTAACCAGCATGTGTTGCTTTTTCTCGGCTGAGGCTTGATTTAAAGTTATGCGCTAAGGCTATATAAATTTTAGTATTACTTACTTACATAGGCCCCTACAGTTGGATTTCTTGCTGTGCCAGAGTTGGAGAAATATTTCAAAAGTCTGGAAGCACGCGGCTGGGAGATTTGAAGTTGCGTTTATATTTTTATATATTTTGTACTTTCCACTAATCTAGCTGAAATACAGACAAACAGACAGTGACCCATGTGCTATCGGTAGGCCCTATCTGCTTTCCTTTGACAGGGGGTAATTAACGAATATTTTACACCATAAACAATACTGCAATTATACCTTGTTGTCTAAAACATTTTTAAATGATTGAATGCTTGCTCGATTGACCGAATGACTTACTGGTTATTTTATTATTTCGTAAACTTAGCTTGTTTTGAAGTGATTACTGATTAGGTCTATAGGGACGGTTTATAAGCACCTAGATGTAGTAGGTAAAGTTACGAAAAATAATGACTAATGACGTTAAGACGGATATTAGTCTCATGTAGACACAAGATCACTTAATAAAAGTCATCGGAATTTTCTCAGTTGCTGCAGTGGATCGAATCTTTTTGCATTGTCACACATCGCACACCGCACCTCTGCACAGCGACGAGGCCCATATAGGCCGACTAGCAGTTCTTCAATGGTTCATTCGTAGTCATCACGATGTCTCAATAATGAGCCCGTACGACCGACCCTGTGAATAAGCCACCCGCATAATTCGTCTCCTTCCTAGCACCGGACCGGAGACATAGTAAGCCCACTCCCAAGATACGCTCGAGGCAATCATATTCACTCAGCCGGACGGGATGCAATAATGCAGTCACAGACATAGATGTTTCCGCGAGTCAGGAACAAACGGGTGGCCCGAAAAGAAGCTGCAACCTTTGTTCACATCTTCACCGAATATTGACCAATTTACAACATACTTTCGTTGGCACACTTTGTAGAAAATTTGCAATATAGTGCAATCATAAAACTATATCGCATTACGTTTACTAAAACGCTTGTTTCCTAGTACTATTGTTAAGTTCTTTTTCTTGAATTTACATTTCACAAGGTTGATTACAAGATCAACGCAGTTACGGTGTAGCATAATCACTTTACTGCAAATGTTTCCACAAAGTGTGCCAGTAAAAATTTAAAAAAAAATAAGAATCAGTTAATATTTGGCGAAGTTATGGACTAAAAGTTTGGAGCAAATTGTTTTTTTTCGCCCACCGTCTGTACAGTCGATCGCAAACGATGTCACACAATAGCGCAGAAAATTCAATGGTCTTTCTTGTCTTTTGCTTTTGCGCAAAACATCCAAAAGCACTCATGGCAAAATAAATACTGTTTAAAAAATGCAAAGTCCGAAAAGCCAGCATGAGAGCTGGAGCCAAAAGGCCGATGGCAGGGAGATGAGTTCCTGCATGGAATAAACTTATTATTAGATCCTGGGCCTATTACTGCCCTATTACGTCATATTACTGAGACAACTGCATAAAATCTCCGCACTTGCACGGTTAGTGTGCTACTAAACTGATTTGTGTGACAAGTTAATTTTGTTTACGTTCAGGTTTTTACACTTTTTGTTTCTGTTCATTTTTTGCTACAATTTTATATACAATAAAAACAAAAATCGTCTTTTGCAGAAAAGAGAAGAGAGCCTAAAGGGGCGTCGTGGGTTAAAAGAGAAAAAAGCACAAAGTTGTGCTTTTTTGACAGACGACTCGAGCAGAGAGGATTATTGGTGGTTCAAAATTGCCATTTTTGTCTTTAATCCCCCCCCAAAAAAAAACAAAGGGGATTTTTTAGTCCCAAATTTGTATGTTTGGATGAAAATGTTTGAAAATGAAGAAAATTTTCCAATGGATTAAAATTCAAGGAAATCGAGTAATGAGGCAGCAATTGCCCCCCTCCCCCAACTGCTCTGTACCCCGCGCCAAGACGCCACTAGCTGCCGTTTCACCGTTCACGTACGTTTCTTCGATTTTTCCCCTAAACTGTCGGAACTCGGCGACTGACAGTTTGCCGTCCTTGTTGTGGTCGAAGCGCTTGACGAAGTGCAGAGCGCGCTCCTCCGGGTAGTTGAGTTCCGCGCGCAGGATGCTCACCGCTTGCTCGAAACTGATGAAGTCACAGCTTGACTCCTGATCACTGCGCCAGCAAACACGCTTGCATATAAGCAACAAATAGCTTTAAAAAAATAGCAAAAATTTGAACGTGAACATTATAATGATGTACCCTTGTGCCACGCCGGTCTCGCGGGCCGATTTTTACAATGTCTTGTGTGGACACACTACCGATCTAATTACCCACGTCGAATTTCAAGTCGATTGCTGAGGAATTGATGCTGGGAAACGGGCTTTTCCCCCTAAACGTTTCGACCTCGGACGTTTCCCTTCAGACATTTTCCCCGTTCGGACATTTGTCCCGCTCGTTTTCGAAGACATAAAACAAGAGGTTGCTTGTGCCTGAAATTTGACGTTTTCTTTCCAATTGATTCTTATCGTTGCCTTTAGAACAGTTTTACGCACTACCGTGCTATATTGTAATCATGGGGCTAATACACATAAAAAGTTTATAGCTCTTTGTGGGAAACCCACCACAAAGCTACGGAGCGTCACCTGCCATATGGGATCACGCAGTGTTATCTGCCACCCGATAGAGATAAATGCGTCACGTCTTAACTCCAGCCAAAAAGATCGGTACTCGATTTACCTACTATAAAGGAATGAAAGGCTGAGTTGACCTCAACGATTAGGCTTAGTTATATACACTATCTGTCAGCAGAGAGTCAACTCACCTATCTAAATAGTAACCACGTGATAGATGTTTATAGATGTTTAAACGTTTAGCAGAGAATTAAGTGATGAGTATGTCAATGTTAATGATCAAATCACATCGTATTTTTGTGTACGTACGTCTTCCTACTACTGATTTATGACGGACGTAAAGCAATAGTTGTACGCACGGCAAAAGTCGTGTCTTGAGATCCATCGCGAAAGTTTTCAGTTTAGTCACAAACTCCATCTCAGACGCTACCTCTTCAACGCAGATGAGTAGACGTCAAGAACCAAAATGGCGTCAGTCACGTGATGTTGAACACTGTTACAAATAAATTAATCAGTTATCATACAAAATGTTTTACTCCAACATAAAGCGTGTACAAACTTAGATTGTAAAGCGACAGAACTCAGAGTGAGTTCAGTTCAGTTAAGTTCACTTGCAATGCACAGACTGTAGGCCTATAAAGTTCGCAGCAAAAGCAAAAGCTATAAAATTAAGGAATAGAAGGAAAAAAGCTCATAAGCACAGCGGTAAAGCTAAAAATAAACAAGAGTGCCGTGCTGTCGTAGAGATAACACCGCGCGATGCGTTTGTTAATGTTTAAACCGTGCTTGCGGGTGACGTCACGAGTTGCACCAGTGGCGATAAATAAGTAATTTCATTAAACCGCAGGCGATGTACTTTGGCCATGTTCCCCTGAGACCAGGTCAGCGATGTCAGGACACCGAAAAACGAGGCCCGTAAGCTAATTACTCGAGTAATTATTTTAAGTAACCGAATCTAGGCCCATATGATCACAATAAATGAACTTTGCAGACAAACGGACGGTAAACGAGGGCTGGAAAATGGGTCCGAAAAAATCTGTAAAAACGTCAAACGTCCAGATTTGTATTTTTTATGATTTGTTATTTGTTGTGCAATTTATGATACAAAGCAAATTCAATTTCATACTTTAATTATAATTTTTATTTTCTAACATTACGGCGTTCAGTCAATAATTAACGAGCAACATACGGATGTTAAATCTATTCCTGCGTTTCAAGATTTGACGTGTTTCGCTTACTTTGTACACTAAAATCTAAAGAATTTACAGACCTGTTTAAAAGCCTTTAAACTGTTCAATGACCTAAAGTAAACACCTGAAACTTTTTCACCAAAGCCTAAGTTTTTCACTGCCGTAGCCACAGGAGTGGGAGGAGGGGCACTGGCGGCAGGTGCCCGGCAGGTGCCCCCTACTCATTTACTCAGAATAGTGTCAAAAATTTTCCAAAACACGCCTTTTTCACACAAAATACGAAAATTTTCTGGAGAGGGGACACAGCCCCACTACAACTAGATCCTGGCTACGCCACTGATGTTTTTTAGCCCTAGGACCAACTGACCTGTAGACGCATCGGCGTCGTAGGTTAAATTGGGCGAGGAAAAAGAAGTTGCAGCTTTTCGACAATCTAACTCCAGCAAATTTTTTATGCGTTTTCAAGATTTTATTTTTGTCTTTAATTTATTGGCGAAAAAGCCAAAATTGGAAATTTCCAGCCCCAGAATTTGTATTTTTGGAAAAAAAATTACCGACAAAAACGAAATTTTTTCGACATGTTAAAATTTATGGGGCATAGTTTTTCTTTCTTTTGACACCACTATACTCAGTCCACTAGAGAAGACAAACGGAAAATTTACGGTGGCTTTGCATCGCGCTGTAAAAGGAATATAATATATTATAATGGCAAAAGACGCACGTTAAATTACACAGCACGTGAAAGGTCATATAACAAACGTTGACAGTTCGCTACATTAACGGAAGGGAAGTATATGACGTAAGCATACGTCAGGAGGGCTCATCCAATTACCGATCCCGTTACCATAACAACAGCTCCTAGTGGCCGGACAACTGCGCACCATCTGTCACCATGGAGACAGCCAGCATCCATAGATAGTTTAGCAACCAAAGCAAAAACGAAAACGAAAGCAAGAACGTTAACTACAAATGTTTAAACTGAACAAAAAAAGAACACTGAATAAAAGAAAAATAGTGTCAAGCACAACAAATTAAAACGACAATTAATTACGGCAAAACAAACGAAAGTAAGATTTCTGGGATGCAGATCAATAAAATAGTACAACCGCTACATATGTCTAACTAAAACTAAACTAATTGTGGTATTAAAATCAAAGTTATTGGTAAAAACTAAGTTAATACTACAACAAAGTATTCTGAGAAAACCAAATATCTGTAACTAGCATCATACAGCATGGTAAAAACTAAGCATTAATTAAACCTATAGTTTTAGTTTTTATAGTACTCACTGGATGCTAATTACAGATATCTGGTTTTCTTATAATACGTTGTTGTGGTACTTATCGAGTTTTTAAAAATAATGTTGATTCTCAAACCGCTATAAATTTTAATTTTATGATTTTTTTTAAATTTTAAAATTAATTCAAGAACTAAAATAATATATCTGCCAGCATTCGCGTTGGTCGGCTGCTGCTGCTATTACTATATGGGATGTGTTGTTATTGGTGGCATTTGTCAACAGACGCAGAACGTCATCGTGCACGATCGCCGATCCCATCATGCAATAGGCTAGACCTATAGCATAGAACAGTATTGTCATGGTAGCTGCATATAAACTGGCTAATGGGTTTGCCGTTGTGAGTGTGTGACATTCTTAGGCACTTTTCCGTCCAATTAGGGGCCTACAAGATTAGTCCACCGTTGCAAATTTTTTTTAACCATCTTTAGCCGTTGGTTTTTGTTTTTTTTTAAATCTGCAGCTTTGAAGTTGTAGACAAAATAATGGCGTAATTATACAACATTGCAGTTTTTGTACTAAAAATAAAGTTATAGCGCACTATATTTTTTAATTTTAATCTTGTTAAATATGCAAAATTAATTTTTAATAAATTTTTAAAAATCACATTTAATGTTGTTTTTGTGCTATATTGTCAAAATTTATTATTATCAAAGTTTAGTGGTAAGATGTGAAAAGACGTCTTTTTATTTGGACACGGTATAGTTTTTTTTTCATTTATTTTCTTTTATTTATACTTTTACAGTAATGCCGAAGCTCAAATTTCAGAATGTTTAAGTTATTGGCAAACGGATACTTTTCACATAAAAAAGCAAATGCAGCGACGAAGAGGTTGTTTTATATTACGCTGCTAAAAAAATAGTCAAACGACAGTCGGATGCATGGATCAGAAAAGCTTATACGTCCAGCTTTCTTACGAATCTTTTTTGCTGCTGTAGCCTATACCAAAGACTATAAATAGCAGAGCTATACGTCACAGTGCTCGTTGTTGATAAGTTAAGCCTGTTGTCCACTGTGGCGTAGCCAAAAATGTCAATCGCGAACGAAGCTCGTCTCCTTTCCCTTTTCTCTTTCCTTCTACGTTTCTTCTTTGTCTTGCTCCTTTTCTTTTTTACCTTTTTTTCTTTTTTTCCCTCTGTCCTCACTTTTTATCTGTTGCTCCCCTAAGAAGTAAGACACCTAAAATTTTGCTAAGGAACTTGGGGGAGTGATGTAAGCGCCCCTAACGTGGCCGAAATCGATTTGGTGCATTATAAAGTTCAAATATAAGATCTCGTGGCAACAATATTAATTTTTTTCTGAGAATAAACTGACCAAATTGGCAAATTTAGTGCAGTTTAAACGGATGCTGATGTCTTGTCTGGGAGATCGGGAAAGCTGGGCTCCTTGGACTCCCCTTGTCTACTTTACTGGGTGTTTTTCTAACGCAACGCAGTCAACGCAAAACCATAGACACCGCTTCTATCCTCGCGTTTTTGCTGTTGAGAGTTTAGTTTAGGTTAATATTTAGTTCAGTTGTGTTTTGCAAGCTGTACACCTACTAAGCGAACAAATTGGCAGTTTAGTGCAGTTCAGTTTGTTTCATTTCTGTCGCTTTGTACACTCTTTTAATTGCGTTCGTTGTGTACTTGCTGCCTCAGTTGCTTCAAAAAGTACGCAAGGGATTTTTTGTTGCGTGCGTTGCGTTAAATGGAAACAAGGCATTAAGCCCTAGAGCCAGCCACGGGTGCTTGCCCGGAAGTCAGTCGCTAATGGAACATGTGTTACTGTTAGGTAGTCACTGTATGCTCTGGACAGCTCCGTTGCATGACAGCGTCACTGACGAATTGACGAGTTGTAAACATTTCTGTGCTTCAACAAGCTGTTTATCACTAGAGCGTTATTTTAAAAGCTGTATTAGTCTAATTACTTTTTCTTTTTTTATTATTTGCTATTTACAGCATGAGTGATATGTTTGACTTTATTATTACTTACTGCTGTCTGAGAAGTTGACTGAAACCTTTATCGCTGTTTTAGCTTGTTCATGTACTGTGTTATAGTTAATTGTTGCAAATTTCGTGTGTTGTCTATTTTCTACAAATTTGAATACAAATGTAGGCCCATTTGGAAGAAGAAGAACATAATGTTAATAAAGACACATAATCTTTCGTTATGTTTTGTCGGCATTGTTTTGTCTCCTGTAGCTTAATTGTTTATGTGCGTTAAAAAATAAAATCATTCCTTCATTCATTCAATGCATTGGAATCCGATGTCTCCTGTTTATCACACGAACGGAACAGCGTCCGTATCCAGTCGTCCGAAGTCCTCAGTAGTGTACATTCGTCACTGCTATTGAGAGTGACAGAAAGGAAGACACGTGACTTGACTTCTATTCGGCGAGGACGCTGCTCTTTCACGCCTTAACGTCGTTCCGCCTGTTCGCTCACATAAATTCCATGTTTTATCACCGTGGCAGCGACGCTATATACGTGTACCTTCTTATGTCGCACGCTGTTGCTGCTACCGCCACCCATTCGTTTCCTGTCTGCAGAGTACGAATAGCATCTAAAACATGTAGTCTGTTTTACGTTTTACGCTAACTTTATTTTGCTACGTAAAGGTAGTAATGACTGAGCACCCAAAGCAGTAAAAGCGAGAGTAATGCAGCAACTAGTGCAGTACAATGAACATAAAACTAACACGAGCCGAAGTAATATGGTATTAGGTGGAATCAGTGGCGTATTTAAGGGGGGAGGCACGATGCGATGCCCCCCTTTGGCCCGACCATGAAATTTTTTACAGGCGACTTAATATCAAAAGGTGCGTTTTTTTGTCATTTTCCAGCAAGAGCTGCAAAATTCAACAATGTTTGATGTTCTTCTTTCATACCGCTTACGAGCGACGACATCGGCGACGATCAACGGATCAAGCATTCTGACGACGACAGACCGGGTTTGACACGGGCCATTTATTATTGTACTGTAGGCCTACTGTAGGCGAACTGACTAATAGGCGAGCAGTAGTGCATTAGGGTAAGCACCATCTAACGACGCGGGTGGTCTACGTGACTACGCTAACGTACGCGTCAACCAATGACTAATAGGCTCGCAAATCGCCAATTGGTCAGTTCGTCAAAAACTAAAGCGTGTCAGTTTAGTTCAATTACGCCACGATTTTAGAGGCACCCACCCTAGCAAGTATTTTGATATCGAGGATGTGGTATGTATAATGTCAAACTACAGCTGGTGTGGGTAAGCGAGTACGCGGTACGAAATTATCCCACTCCTAACAGTGGTTTAACATACTTATTCCACGCTTAGATCGCATAGAGTACATTGTCGTTTGTTTTATCATGCATAACGATACCCGGAAGTGATGAATTACTACTGCGAGTTGAGTATGCCTATGGTTCAAGCTATGACGCAGATGCGTATTAACTTATTAAGCTTTAAATACCTCTTGCTATTATGCACAGTGTCTATAGGTTTGCTATAGGCTATGTGTGCTACAGACGCTACAGTGTGCTGCAAGACTATCACTTCGGGGACGCAACGAGACATCGTATAGGTGGTCTACGCCGTCAAAAGAACGTTCGTGCGGAAGATGCAATATCGGAGCGCGAAGGATTTCTGTGCCCCGCGCGCCACAAGGGAGACTACTGATACGTGGTCATATTGGTCGTGGTCTATTTAGCTGTCTTTCTGAACTACACGAATGCGTGTTCCTCTCAGTTTACTTTTATCTTTTCCCGGACCACTCAGAGATTTTTTCTTTTTCATCACTCGTATGTCTACGTGTTTGAAGTAGACCCCAGAGCCGAATTTTTTATGGCCAAACTCCGGCTGACACATCTTTTTCGGCTGAGATTCGGCTAGCCGAACTTTTTTCCGGCTGAGCTTCGGCTGACGAAATTTTCGGCTGATTTTCGGCTAGAAATACGGCTGATTCAGTTTTAATTTTTTTTCAGTGGCAGGTTCAGGGTGGAGGCGGCCGCCCCTTTATTGACTGAATTCATCTTAGGCTTAAAACAAATAAAAATTTTGCACAAAAATGCATTATTTATGCATAAAATTTCAACAAATTTTCTGGGCAGGGGCTGTGCCCTCTGTTCAGACCACACCCTTTACCTCTACTCTTTTCCCCCTGCAGGGCCTTTCTTACGTGTTACAATAAAATGCAACAGCGACATACTATCACAGCAAACGAAACGCGAGATGTGTTTAATTATGTTTACAATCGCGCTCTCGTCTTGGGTGAGTGGGTGACGTCACAAGTTGCATCGCCGGTGATAAATAAGTAACTGAGTTACGCCGAGGTCGATGCATTTCACTCGAATTTGAAGTGAGAAAATCTCCTGGGACGAGGTTGCAGCGCTGAGAATCGAAGAGCGTAATCTAATTTCCTGCGTAATTACTTGCTGAGTATAACCGAACCTGCCACGATACCTCAACGTTAGAGACAGACGGACGGACGGACGGACAACCGACTGTGACAATACGCGTTTTCCACTGCTAACTTGCTACCATTTTTGTTGACATTCGTCACACCAAACGTAAAACAAACTAAAAAAACTAAACACCCGTAAAAATTTGCATAATTTACGTGGCCGCATAAAACAAGTTAAAAGCAATTTGGTGCAGTCATTAAATGACGAAAAATGAAACTTTTTTACTAGAATGTTACAAATGATATTAATAACATTTTCCATTTGAATAATAAAATGATATTGTTTCTGTAAACACTAATTGTACGTGCAAATGGGTAATATGTGATATTACTCTCTGCGATAACGGCGTTTTTTTTGCTACAAAATACTGCCGAAAAGTCGCAGCCGTTATATTACTGAAGCTTCTGCGAAGCACAATAAGATCAACTAACCTTGGCGAACTCTATTAGCAAAAGTAGGAAGTGATGGAGACAATTAAACGACTCGGAAGTTGGTACGTCAGCAGCAGCAGCAGCAGTCGAGACAGTATAACGACTGTAGAGAGGCGCCGATGTCGTAGCCTTTTATTGCAATCGCGTTGACGATACATGCTGAGAGTTACATCGCGACCTACTGGCGAGACCGTCTGGCGTGATCAAAGTAAAAAAAATTGTTCATTCTGTTAATTATTGAACATGCTATATGGCAGCAAAATCGCACAATCTGTGCAATAAAAACTAAAATCATAGAAACATAAAACATCAAGCTAAATATGAAGATGACCAGAAGCTAAAAAAGAAATGATAAAAACATTACATTACCAAAACGGAAAGGTTTGTCAAACGGCATCCTTAACACTGTTCTTTTGATACCCCGAATACATTTCCTACCCTATAGTAATGCACAGCATTAACACTGTTTTTATAAAATTTATTATCTCATTTTAAGAAAAAAAAACAAACGAAGCCTAAAAACGAAAGTTAAAAACAAAGCGTGGAGCGACTATCGAGGTCTGGCGGTTCGCCGGGTCAACAAAAATGTTTCGCCGATCAAAATACCGGTTTACGTAGTGAGGCATTACTGGACCCTCCAACGCCAAAGTACGCAATGCCGCTAAATTTGCCCACCTCACCAACTGCCTTTACCGTGTGGTTTTTGCGTCTGCGTGACGTCATCATTCTGCATCTGTGTCTGTCGATTGGGGTGTCGGCTCGTAAAACAACCGGCGTTCATTTAATCTAGCCTGTTGTCAAAGTTGAGGTCGATACTACCAGAGAGTTTTTTTTAAAGTTTTGATACAAAGACGTTTGCCATATATCGTACACTGTCACTATTATTAAGACCGGGCGCGTTTGCCAGTGTCAGGTAGCAAATAACGTTGAGTGGTCCCATATGGCAGGTGACGCTTTGTAGCTCCTGAGTTGGTTTCTGTAAAATACCTTAAAGAACACCTTTAAGAAAGGTACATTAAAGATTAAAGCTTTTAACTTTTAATGTACCTCCGGCCTAGTATTGTACGCAAGATCATGGCCCATCCCTGGAGTGACGATACTCTTTAATAGGCCCCCTACTCTTATCCTTGCCATTTCTTAGGCCTACCTCGAAGTATAACGCGTCACTGTTGACCTTTTATAGAAGCTTTTGTTTGTTTCTCCAAAATATAATTTTGTGCATAGACAGGAAATCCTGCAAAGATTATTGAAGTTACAGCTAATCGGTTAGCGGAAGCCTACTTTAGCTATGTTTTTCGTTTTTGGCTTCACTGCTTTGCAGTGTGGATGGACAGAATGATGGCTTTTTGGGTTTCGCCGCGGGTTCACGGACATACTCGTTAGTGGGAAACGTCGAGATAAATGTCAAAAAAATGTAAATTGCGTCAAGCGTCGTCATTGCATGCGACACGACGTACAGGTCACCGCATTCGCCTGAATAAAACTTCTTTCTTTTTCGACTGCGACGGCGACAGCAGCTGTGTCGACCGCAATTGCATAACACGATCAATACGTGGGCCTGACGGTCTGTGAACTGGGAAAGATCATATACACACGCCGGACAGACGTTTCATTAGGCCTACGTCGCAGTAGCTTTACAGCTCACATTTATCTCACCAGCGCGACAGACAGAGCGAAGACAATGCACGCGACCGTATGAACGGTGTGACAAAAAACCTAACTATGGCCGACCTTCAGTTATTACATAGATAAAGCGAGTCATAGATGTCTTACGTTTAGTGGAGTCGTGACAAACGGGAAAAGTGGCAAAAGGAGGCAAACTCCCTTCCATTCTTCGTAAAATTTAGCCCGTCAGAAAATGTTTTTGTCGGTAAATTTTATTTTAAAACATAGTTTGAGACTAGAAATCCTCCACTTTAGCCCTTTGAAAAAAAAATTTGAGGCCAAAAAAACATAAAATCTTCAGCAGCTGCAATCATAATTAACTCTATCGGATAATTGTAACTTTTCGTCTACCCTAAATTTCACCCACGACGCCACTGTTTAGGCCCACGGTTACGTGATCTTTAAGAGACAAGTTTAGTGCCGTGGAGGTTTCTAAAAAGTGAAACAGCGAAGCCTAAGGAGAGGGGTTCTTCCTCAATCATTGGGGCACGGGTGTCAGTGGACATAGACGATTTTGAGGTCAGAATTTTTTTTTCAATCCAGGGTTTGATTTCAGATCAGCCAATCACTGGAATTGACAGACTTCCAGGATCGCGTGGCATGGCAGTGTTAGCTGTATGCCAGTCACACCGCACGTGCGATTGAAATCAAAGCAGCAAAGCTAATGTATCTTTGGCACTAAAAACCGGAATTAAATTTGTACCGTCTCGGCGTTAACCTGCGGCAAAGTAATTGGCTGGGTGACACAAGTTGTCTGACAGTGGCGTGCCCAAGAAATTTTCTGGATTCCACAAAAAAACGAATAGAGGCAGGAAACTTGGGGTCGTAAGTCTGGGGGACCATGACCCGGAAAAGGTAAGATTATAACTATTAGACTAGATTTATACTCTGTTCAATGCCATGCACTGCATTGGACAGACAATAATATAAAAGAGTGGTACGCACTAGAGATGAATCTGCTGCAGGGGAGCAGTTCTGCAAGAAGTTTATGAGACTATTCCATCGGCTAATGGGAGTCGAGGGATTCACAGTGTCCACTTTAGCACTAGATACACAGCCGACGACACACATCAACGTCTGGTGCTTTTGCCGTCAGTCCATGAGCCACGTAAATATAACCACGACGTCATTAATATTTTCACCGAGAAGACAGATTAGACTTTTGGGTTGTGTGTTTGTCAGTTAATTGGTTTTTCGGATTTTTGTTGAATTTTGCAGAAATGCTGAACATAGACAAAAATGATCTGCATTCGATGGCGATCCGGATTTTTTGTTGATGTAGACTCTGCATAATCATGATCCAAATGTTTTTGCGCTTTTACAACGATGAGAAAAGTGCGTGACAATTCTAATTCGCCACATAACGCGCTGATACTCTGAGAAGGTTCCCAGGAATAGGGCCTAAGATGCAGCCAAATTTAGCGGTGCATGTATGGATAGACTAACGTGAGCGATGGTGACATTGCTGCATAATGCACCATGCACGGTCTTTGCAGACAAGAGCTCGATGCGGAGTTCATGACGGAGCGCAGAAGCTGCACTACTCCTGCTATATTTGACGTGAAAAAAAACTCCATAGCCTAATCTACTTTATGCGGACATGCCGCATGCATCATGAAGCATGCGCAGCCTTATGAACCAGCTATTACATCACCTACATTGTATCTTAGCATTCATGTTTTTTTGCATTCGTACTCCTAATAAAACCAAATAAACCACACTATGCATAATCGTAATATTGTGTACATGTCAACGATATAAACGCTGAACTAAAGTTTTCGCAACAAATTGTGTGAGGGCCGGATATATGACCGGTCATCGCTATGAACAACCTTAGCCAGTACGTGCCAGCAATGGTGCTCGTAGGTACCGGTTAAGACCGTGTCCCTGCCGCGGTACCTTTCGGGTGCTCGTTGTACCGCCGCAGAAACGGCGGCAGCCGAGCAACTGACGATCTCAATTGTAGCAAGTACGGTATCACGGATCCGCCAGTCAGCCAAGTAGCACGTCAAGCCTAGCAAGCAGCGTGCAGGCTATCACGGTGCAGTCGGCAAGTTTTTTTGCTTGCCTGCAGGAATCTCGAGTTTACCACGCATGTTGTGCGCTATTTTTTAATGTTCGTTATTGTCACATTAATGTTTCAAAAACGCTAACCATAGTCTAACCCAAACCCAAACCTAACCCTAATCCTAACCTTAACCCTAGCCCTAGCCCTTTTCTAAGCCTTAAACACTACACCATAACATTCACGCTAATTCTAGTTAGTAGTGCTTATAGGCTACTGTATTTAATGTTATTTGCTACGGGCAACTGCGATTTTTCGTTTTGACCGGCCAGACAGCCTGTAGACTATTTGACCAGATGCCGGTCAAATAATCAACGCGCGTATTTTTCATTCAACGTATTTCATTCGACGTATTTCACGCGTTTCCAGATATGCATCGATTAACGTTAATTTTATTTGATATTATTCCAAATGCTTTATTAGCTAGTAATGTGTCTGATATCGAGCATTAATGTATACAAAATACGATATTATTCGTTTTCTTTCAGTCGATCACTATCTGGACTGGAAAGCTAAGGCTCATGTTGACATTTTGACTGTGCTTATAAATGAAAATTTTTAATAATCCATTTTCTAGACCTACCATTTTGTAAGAAACAATCTGTAGAAAAACCAGAACACACAATTGCTTAAAATTGGTTAAATTTGGGTCATTTTTGATTTGACCGCTGTGTGCAAACGACAAGACAAAATTCCGATGTGCAGTGCAGACAGACCGACTATCAGGACAAAGGCGCTAGTTCGTCCGCCCTTGACATTTATTGCGACACCGTTCGTAGTAAGTAATCGCTCTTGTCTTGCGCAGAGAACATTAATGAGATTCAGTGATGTTGCACGCATCAGCTAGACAGATCGCCGGGGCTTGCACCCAGGTGCTTCGTAAAATGTCTCCTATCGTCATCGCGATTTTTGTAATTCATCACATCACGCCCGGTGTGGTGGAAAATTCGTCGCACCGGAAAATTATTCGCACACCCAGCAGTACGGATTAGGGTTAAGATTAAGGATAGGGTTAAATTTAGGGTTAGAGTTAAGGTTAGGGTTAGCGTTAGTTACATTATGACAATATGGAGGTGGGAAGAATTTTTCAGGTGCGACAAATTTCTCACGACACCGGTCCTGTAGCGTATAATACAATATAAACCGCACTGCGAGGAACCAAAAAATACCGTTAACGCGTCAGATATTTTGTTGCTGTCGTCAAACCATTTTTTTGGAGGGGGGTTATTTATCTGAAAGCAAATTGACATGGACTTACATTACATTGGCTATTTTACTGGGGGATCGCCCCCTCCTGTCGCCCCCAAGAGATCGACGCTACTGTCATGTCATCACGTACGTTCGGTCGATGCCGGATAAACTTTTTTATAAAAGCTTTTTACGACGTCTGGCTGCCAGGAAGCATACTATTATTCGGCGCCAGTAGAAGGCTAGCACAGAACACATAGAACACAGCTATACGGTACACGCGGCTGTGTACCTGCGTGCACAGACCTACGGCAGACGTGCTTCGTAATTCATTCTAGACAAAATAATGTCGAGGCAAATTTCGACGCACTGCAAGCACGACATAGTGGAAAACCACGAAACATTTGGACAATGTTTTGCGCATGCTTTCAGGCCCGTCGAGAGGATGGGGTAGGGGGTTAGCTACCCCGCCGGGCCCCGCGACGTTTGGGAGGCCCAGCGTCGACCAGAAATATAAAGTACGCCAGAATGTACCATTTTGAAAAGAAAAATTCAAAAATTTTCTACCCAGAGGGGCCCCGTGAAAATGTTTGGGGGCTCCGCCAAAATGTTTCCCCGGGCCCCGCTCTGGCTCTCGACAGGCCTGCATGCTTTACGTTTTATTACCTCCGCCAAAGAGGTTATGTTTTTGCCAGAGTTTGTTTGTCTGTGTGTTAGCAAGATAACTCAAAAAGTTATGGAAGGATCTTTCTGCAATATTCAGGGAATGTCGAGAATGGCAAAAACTACAAGTGATTCAATTTTGGCGGTGATCCAAAAGGAATCCTGGATTCTGGATCACTTTGAAATTTTGCATTGCTTTAAATGAGACTACAATGTTGTGTCGAATCAATATGCTTGGCAGAAATTTGCGCTGTCCGAGTGCTTTTCTAGTTTTACATGCAATCACGGCCAAATGCGATTTCGAAATGTGGGACGTGCATGCTATAGCCTATAACCGGTTTTTAGCAGTGCTGTCGTCTGTCTGTCACGGATGTATTGTGGCTAAACGGTAAGTCGTAAGGTATCGGCGATGGTACTATCGGATAGGGTGCGGGCGACTTCTTATAGGCTGTTCCGATTTTCACGGGCGACAGCAGAATGCCATCGTTTAGGCTTCCGTCTGTCCGTTTGTCTGTTCGTCTGTCCGTCGCACCCTGGCACTGTATCAAAACGGTGCAGGCTAAAATCACAAAATCTTCACCTGGGCTGCCCCAAGGTCTCTAGTTTTTCGTGACAAAATTTCGTGCTCCTGGGTCCGGAAGTTCCCCTCGAACGAGAGCGTCAAAGATGAGTGAGTACCCCTTCTAAAATACGTTATTTTGACCGTATTGGCTCTTTTAGCGTGAAAACGGTTGCAGATATGGTACACAATTGCTTATCATAACAAGCACTGGTGACAGGCTTTTTAGATTTATCAACATCGATGATCTTGAACGACCTTGAACCTTTCAAAAGGGGTTTTTAGTAAAATTTTCGCAATTCTTGGATGCAACGCACCTTTCTGACCAAGGAAGTGGAAATAATTATTTATAGCTCCGTGTTATCTGACGAGCAGCAGCCAGCTGCTGCTTGCTGCCTCGTTCGCTGCTAACTGCGAAATGCGAAAGCGCGAAATATATCCAACTGTAAAGTGCGAAACAAAATGCGAATTTTGCATCGCATTATAGCGTATATATTGCGTACGCATATAAGGCGAAACAGAAAATGCGAAATGGTTCCAGGAGATAACTTTTCTTATTCGCCTTTTATATACACGTCTTCGCACTGCAGTTTTTGCAAGTTCACTTTTGTACTTTAGGCTACTCTAGGACAGATTTCACGCTTTTGCATTTCGCGGTTTGCACTTTATACATGCCCTGTCTCACTGCAACGACCGATCAACCCACTGACGGATCTAAATTAGCAAACATCGGAGTTCATTTAACGCTTGCGTTGTCGACCGTCGTGTTTTATAGGCCTAGACTATCTATAATCTGCGATCCTGCTTATTTATTTATTTATTTATTCATTCATTTCTATTGTCGTCAGCGACAGCTCATTCTAAGCTATTAGCTTGTCTTTACATTTAAACCACACTTAGCTGGTGGCACTGCTCCCCTCAATTTTCAGCTACAGTCATGTGTCATAAAGCAAAACGACGGTGTAGACTAGATAATCTATGCCTTGTTTAAATACGAATACAACACTGTCTGGAGTGATATAAGCTCGTACTGCGACGCGCCTACACTCCAGCAGTGCATTATCTGCGTAGGCCTACACAAACTGCGTTTATTACACACTTTCATTACTCTAAGAGACATCATGGCGTGATGCACCAGCATCGGCCTCATCACCTTGCGAAGACAACAGAACGAGCAATTTGTACCGACCCGACGGAAACAGCGATGACTATGAAAAATGCATGAAACCGGTCGCTGGCCGGCATGACGTCCTGTTCTCTCGATCATCAATCATGAAATGAACGCATAGGACCCATCTCGACTCGATGAGATATCTGTGGGGGAGGGGTAATCGCTCTCACGGTCAAAAGTATGTACATGTAGGGTCGATACCCTTCCCCAAACGCTTGATGCTGAAAGTTTTTGCAACCGCAGAATGATCCACGATTTTTACGCGTGAAAGCAGCTACTGCTTTCAGCGCGTCTTGGCCATTGCAATTCTGTCTGTCTGTTCGTCTGTCACACGGGTGGATCAGTCAAAAACGGTGCAAGCTAGGATCACCAAATCTTCACCGTCGGGTGCCTGGAAGACTCTAGTTTCAGGAACTTTTCCATGAATTCAAAGGGGGTCACCCCGAACGAAAGCGCTAAATGAGAGGGGCGTGGGCAAAATTTGCGATTTGTGGCCAATAGGTCGCTGTATCTCAGTAACGGTGCAAGATAGGGCCTAGGTTACTAATAATCATTAATAGGAAGTCGTACACTGGTTCTCGATTGGCGCCGAATTCAATGACCTTGAACGCCAAAATAGGGGGTTTTATAGATTTTTTGGCGATATCGGGCTGCGACACAAGTCTATATCATTCACAAGGTGGCGCCAAGCTACTATCGTTATGCAAAACAGATAGAGAATTTGGTATTTGTATATTAACTTGGCGTGAACCGGAACTGTTATAGGCTTTCGCGCGTCTCGTGAGCATTAGCTCAAATTTCTTGTTGCATTTCGCGCTGTAGATTCAATTTTAATGCAAGTCGTCGTTCTATAGACTAGTCGGCGCCTCAATCCTGGACGCAGTGACAGGAAGTGAATTGCCCTTTACCCTGAATTTCAGCCCGTCGGAAAATTTTTTCTTGTCGGTCAGTTTTCTTCCAATAATGCAAAACTAGTGTTTGAACTCTGGAATATTCTCCGTTTCGGCAGAATTTGGGCGCAAAATTAATTTTTTGAGCACCTGCAATTTCCTCCGATGGAAATTTGCATTAGTCTGTCGGAAAATTACAACTTTCTGCTTCGACGAACATTTTTTCGTCCGTAACGCAGCTGACGCTGGATATGTGCTCGTAACCGCTGACCATGTTTCACCGGCGAGCACGGGACGATATCATAATCGGATTCAGAGATGTTAAGTTCTTGAGACCAACGTAGCCGCGGGACCAGATTTAATGGTCTCGTTCTCGTCAAAACTGCTAGCTAAGGTGATTACATAATAAGAGAATAATGCTGAGGTGTCTGGAGTAATTCTACTTTTATGCGTTATGGGTTTCTTGCAAAAGTTATCACAAAATCAGATCAGAGGGTCCGTTTTTTAGACCACCTGGTACATATTTTGGTGAAATTCATTGCAGCAGTTGGGCATGGTTCAAGAATTACGAGGGCTAGATTTTAATGGCGATTCTTCCGTGAACTGTGCATCATTCTATATTTTTACCACGAAAAGTAGAACGTGCATTAATACTCTGTTGTGTTCGCCTTGCCAAGTGACAGCACCAATCTCAGCGGAAGTATGAGATCTTCGATCGCTTCTAGTCACCGCTATTATTCTGGCATAATTATGTCTCAAATAGGCTAATGGAGTTGATGGTTTGTGTGAACCAACAGGTGATCAATAGGCCTACTTGTTCAGTAGATCACACAACACTGCGTTATGTCGGGAATAATAATAACATTATAAATACCAGAAAATGGTAACCATAAGACAGTTATGCACTACAAGAAGACGCTCAACATGTTCAGTGAACGTGATACAATGACACAATTTACACAACGCACAGACACACAGACGCATACAGACATACAGGGCGAGTCAGAGAATTTTCCCCCCTAAAGTTTTTTTAACTTAATTTTTCAAAGACTGATAATTTTTAAACCATATTTTACAAGAATATTCGGCGTTCAAATCTATGCCAAATTACAAAGTTTCATTCAATTATTTTAAAATTTGATTAAGTTGTGCCATATTAAATGAAACTTTGTAATATGGCATAGACTATAAAATATGGCTTAAAATTTTTCAGTTTTTGAAAAACAAAGTTCAACTGTAAGGGGGTAAAATTTCCCAACTCACAGTGTAGACAGAGACAGTACACATGAAGTCACCAACAAGTAACACGTAACACATACAGTGGGTGGGCAAAGAAGTGACACCCATTTCAACTACGTCAAAATAATGCCAGATAAACTGCAAAACACCAGATATTTATACTGTTTAAACAACAGCAATATTTGCTATTGATTATTCACAGTCTAAACGTGGTGATTTGTTCAAGAATTTTTTGAAAAGCACAAAACAAAAACTGCAATCCCCAGAAATGCACTTTAGTTAAGTGCAACAATGAATTCCAAACAAAAATTTATCGCCATCAAGTTGATAATCAAGTTATTACACGGACTGGGTGCAATGCATTTAATAATACTAAAACTCATACTCTTAATAAAAACCTACTATATCATCAAGTAACAATTACATACAACCACAGAGCTTCAGCAAAAAAAAACAGGTTCACAGAACTTCATACTTTAAAAACAAGGGAGAAATGCAACGCAAGATAAAACATCAGCATACAATCAACGGCCACTGCCGACAGTGGCAAATATTCAGATAACTCTGAATGATACAACGGTCCAATAACAATACAAAATGAATAATTAGCATTTTGTCTTAAAACTAGGCATGCAAAATTTCAGCGATTTAGTGCAAGAGACGTTTTCAGATTGGAGGTTAAAAGGGGTGTAAAAATGTGCGTTTTCAACGAAAAATGAAAAACTGGTCATATCATGGAAACAGTGAGAGATATGGCCTAAGTTGCTCAAAATGTACCGACATCTGTGACCTGATTAGGTCCATCTCCTAACCAATCTATCAACACTCTGTCTACTACATTAAACAACTTATTTACACCGAACCAGTCAAATATCTGCTTCACTGTCATCACAGCCAATCACAATGTAGCATTTTGGCGAATGGACGTGAAAATCCGTGTGACAGCCTAAGTCACGTGACGACAGTATCTTCCCGTGCAGTGGCCGGATTAGGCGCCATCTCATAGGCTGCCAGTTTCGGCTATTAATAGAACGTCATTGCCATTTCCAGGTTTTCACAAAAGAATCATCACCCTAGAGAGGCAAGACACCACGACACACAAAGAGACATGTCACAGCTGAGTGTGCCTGTCTGAAGTTTACACTAAAGCATAAAGAACCTGTGCTTCCAGTTTCCGTCTGTCCCCAGAAAAAACCTTCATCCATAAACTTTTTATTTGACCTTAAAAATATTAGTGCAGTTTTAGTACACTTTCGAAAGTTTAACTGAAAAATACTGTTTGAAATGTTGTAGTAACTTTCTTTCAGTTCTGGAAAGTACTATTTGGTGTGTCAGTTTGTTTTTTAACAGTCGTTCAATAATACTACACAACACGTGATGATATCAAAACAAATAATTTTTTAAAAATTTCTACCCCACCCATCCCTGGTTTCCTTTCCAGCTGCAATCGGAAGCACAGGTTTTTAAGCCCTAGGCTCTTTTCAACATTACCGTCTATCTGTCCGCTTGTCTGACGTTTACACTAGACTGTTGTCAACATCATCGTCCTGCGATACATCGGCTGAGTCTGTCGCCATTCCTGCAAACATGTCCATGTACGTCTGGTGCGTGTCCTCCAAGTGACTCGGTGCCAGCGAAGTCTCTTCTTCTGTCAGGTCCACTACCTGGTCCGCATTGCCAAGTGACAAAGCAGCGCTCGTACCTGCGTCTGCATCTGCATTGGCCTGTAAGTCAACACAAAAAAACACACATGCGCTAGTTTTCTAACACCTGAGAAATGCTCGGTAGTCAGGCAGCTTAGCTTAGCAGCAAGTGCTGTTCTTAGCTTTCTAGTAAGCGCTCACTGAATGGGCTGCTTGGTAAGCGCTGCCAAGCTGCTTAGCTACTGAACATGCCTCTGTTTTCCAGGCAAGTAAGTAAGTAAATTTCTATATCCCGCACAAGACATTATTGGTCATTTCAGAAACAGGCCTTTCCAGACAACGCGACGTACTAGTACCAACAGCAAAAAATTCAAAACAGTAACAGACAAAATGGAGCTCGGTGGCCGAGTGGTTAGAGTGTTGGACTCAGGTCAACTTCACCAGAGCGAGAGGTCCTGGGTTCGATTCCTGGACGGACCCCTCAAAAATTGCCAGGCCTCAGGACA
>Ga0056128_1000410_pt1 | contig 37606 bp, 28 predicted proteins | sample WorMetLIZISLAND2_FD_71113 | JGI IMG/M metagenome (GOLD analysis project Ga0056128, IMG submission 71113) | Marine gutless worms symbiont microbial communities from Max Planck institute for Marine Microbiology, Germany - Olavius geniculatus... ...
GCTCGCGAGGGCGTATTTTTGTTTCAGCGGCTGTCGGTCCTGATGCAGCGCTTTAATGCCATTCTTGTTCGTGACAGTTTTTGTGCAAGCGACACATCGGACCTCTGGTCATCCCAGTAGCTTTTAACGTTTAGTTTAGTTTTTAACCCCCGGGATCTTTAGTACCGGGGGTATTTAAAAAAAATAATAATAATAATAATAAACTAATTTGTATAACGCCAGTGTGTCGATTGACTGTGATCAACGGTAGGGTGTCGGACTTACGATCGCCAGGTCGTGGGTTCGACTCCCGGTTGGATCACTATCAAGTGGTCACTAAACAGATGGGTGACCGTCGGCAGACAGGTCAACCATCTGGGTATATAACCAGCATCAAGGTCAACTCAGCCTTTCATCCCTCCGGGATAGATAAATCGAGTACCGGCCTGTCTGGATGGGAGTAAGGAGGGGAGCGTTCACCTGTGTCGGGTGGCTGGTGACATTGTTTTCCCGAGTGACAGGTGACGCTCCGTAGCTCTGTGATGAGTTTCCTATTAAGACAGCTATTACAGCAATAAAAATATTAATGGCTGGAATTTAAACGATCTAACGAACGAAATCTACTTGATGAGAATGTTATTGAAAATCGCACAGTTAACACATTAAAAAGGAAGTTAGATCTTGATTTAAAATTTAACCGGGGGACCGGGGGGTACATGTAAGCTTATAGCTTTTTTCTCATACTATCGTTGTTATAATTTTGTACGTGTATTTTTATCGGCGACGTTCAAGTTTAAGCACCTCAAACTCTTGGAACGTTGGTTCGAACTTGATCTCGGTATCCTCGAGCAGCACGCGCACGATGAGACCGGAGTGTTCGTAAGGCAGTATTGATGTCGAAGGCTGGACGAGCAAATCGGTGAAAGATTCGAGTGATTCGAGCGCCAGACTCTGCAACTGGGCCGTCATCAGACACCCGGCGCAGTTGTAGAAGTGCATTATTCTGTCCTGCACACACGGTCCGCAGGCTCGTCGAGAGCCACAGCGGGGCCCGGAGAATCATTCTTGCGAGATTCCTCTAAAAAATATTTATTTTTTTTAAATGGCGCATTCTAGTGTACTTTCTATTTCTGAGCGACGGCGGGGCCCCCAAACGTGACGGAGCCCGGGGTAACTTATCCCCTCTACCCTCCCCTCTCCTCTCGACAGGCCTGACAACACGACATGAGGCGAAATCAATCGACGGCAGAATAGCAAAACATAGCAGCCTATCTGCAGTTGTCATGGCAATACGTCCTAACTACAAACTACGAAGTTCTTAAAAATGCTGCTGAAATGCTTACTTTTAACCACAAAATGAAATAAAATAAAATATAGCAAGCACATTTGTGTGCTACGTATTAGCAAAATTCACAAGAACATTAAAACGTTGCACATTTCTATTACTTATAAGTTAAAATCGCACGTAGTTACATTGTGCTATGTTGATGGCGTTTTAAACATGCACTGTAGCATGATAAATACAATAGAACAAATGCCACAACAAGCCCCAATAACCGCTAGCAAATAGTTTTTTGTTGTTAGCCTAATTAGTGGTTTAATAGTCTTATTGAGGTTCGTAGGTCACCAGATCACGCATGGTCGGTATGAGGCGTCGTTTGTTGCCGGCGTAGAAGATACGCTGACACTCGGGGAACCATCCGGTCAGCAGCTGTCTCTTGGAAGCCTCCAGCTGCTTGACGCACTCCGATTGGAAGATGGCCAGCTCCATCGATTCCTTCCGCTCGTGGAAATAATTATTGTCGATGAGCCGCATCCTCGTGTACGATGTTTGCCATAGCTGCAGCAGCAGACATTCAGTCTAATTACTCTCTATTCATGGGCGGCGCTAGGAGTCTGAAGCTAAGGGGATAACGCGGGGGCAAGGGCAAGGGCACAGGGGGCAATAATTTTTTTGCGCGTGGGCCCAATGTCGACCTGTATTCAGTTGTTGTGTGCATCAATGGGGGGTCCAGGCATAGATGTAACAACATTAAAAATTTTTTTTATAAAAGTATAAAAACACATGTTTTTATGTTTTTTAAAAATATTTTAAAATGTTTTTTGTTATGTTTTTTTATTTTTGGTAATGTTTTTTTGTACTTTTTATGTCATGTTTTTTTGTTCGTGTTAAATCGTTAGAATAAATTGCTACAAATGTGTTAAAACTGTTAACGTGACTAGTATACTTGGTATTTGTTCTGACATTTCATTGTTTAGTTCATAATTGAGTATTTACCATAGTCACGGTTACGTAAAATTAAAAAAATGCCTAAAGTAAAAAGTAGCGATTGAAAACATTTGCAGTTTAATGTTTTTTCATAATGTTTTTATAATGTTTTTATAAAAGTATAAAAAACATGCTTTTATGTTTTATATTTGCAAATGAATGTGTTAACATCTATGGGTCCAGGGACATGTGCATGGTTACCCGAGGGCACTTTATCACCATCAACATTTTTCTTGGGGGACAACTAGGAGGGCAAAGGAGCAGCTCCCTGACACCTCTGGCGCCGCCCATGTTTCCATTGGCTGTCGATCGAGTGACAATGCCACCGATAATAAAGGTTAGGCGAGAGAGTGCGGTAGGCCAATGTTGTGGTCTGGTGTTCGGTCCAGTGTTCTACTTTAAGCGATAATCTCGACACTGGTTGGTGCGACTGTTTACCAATGGACTCAAGTCAACAAATTGCGCGGCAGAATGTCAAATTTCGTACCGAGTTAGACGATGTTCGTCCCTGTCAATTGCTGGTATAAACACTGCCCAATAAACGCCAGTGGGCATATCATTATCTGAGGCTTCAAAACGACAACGTGCACGTTTATCTCAGGGTGATAAGATTCGCCATGTGTTTGACAATCAGACAAAAACCATGGACGATATCTTGCCTTCGCAAATACATCAGTGTGGGGGTAAAAACAAAATTCAGCTGTAGCCGACCGTACCTGCCTGCGTTCTGAAACCAGCAAATGTGAACGCAGTTTCTTACTTACTTACATAACTTGCGACATAACGTAAACTTTCGGCAACGCTCCAAATATACCGGAGTTGCAAATTGCGGCTAAACCGCTGCACAGAGCGAAATAATTACCACTGACAGGCTACGGGAACTCACCAACACACTATCCAACAGTACTACCGTTGACTAGTTACGACGTACCGTTTAGCCACAATTCGTACATTACAGCAGACGACAGACAGACAGACGACAGATGGACGACAGGTCGTACCATAAGCGCGACCGTGAGTACGGTCGGCTACAACAAAAAACTGATAAGTAAAAAACTTAGGCCGTGTTCATAAACTCGCACCGGGTAAACCGGTGAGCTCAGATCCGGTTCAGCTGGTTAGATCGGGTTTATGAACGATAAGTTAAATCGGCGGGCATGGCAGCGGCGTGCAGTGTACTGTACAGTTGTGTAATTAGTCTGTCAGTAACTTAAATTTGTGATTGAATCCTGGAAAAAAAATTTGACATCAATCGGGCTTAACACCGACAACAAACGACGACGCCATCCTTAATTAACCGGACAATCCTACTGGTGAGCAGGGTCGTCTGGTTGTGATCGGGTAGAGAACCGAGCGTTCATAAACTAGTTTATGAACGGCTGGGTCATAACCCGGTTTACCCGGTGCGAGTTTATGAACCCGCCCTAGATTGCCAAAGACACGATACAAAACGCAGGAGAGGACTGACCGTTGAATAAAGAATACATCATTGCGAGTTAGTTAGAAGAACTTGCCTGGAGAAGCTGCGTGATGCACGGGTTGTTGCAGTGAAACAATTTGGCGAACGTTCTGCGAGCACGGACGAACGACGAGTGCCAGGGCTTGGGTAGAACGGCGATCTCGGCCCGATGAGGAAGCAGATCTTGCGTCTAAAGCAACAAAACGACAGCATCTCCAACGAACGGCACAATAGATTATTTGCCTCTCCGGTCCAGTGTCTCCCAGCACAGTCAAGTGCAAAAATGATACACAAAATATGATACTTAGCACTGCAAAGTTTGCAGCCCGAGCGCTCAGACTTATATATAAAGTTAACTTATTTTCCGGATGCTGACTTTTCTTACGTATTTAGCGAGCGCATTATTAACATCCATGTTTCGGTTGTCCAATTTGGCTGAAGACAAATAACAAACGAGTGTAGCTTATGGCCAAATCACACGTACGACGCCGTGTTGACTCAAAAGTTGAGTTGAGTCGCGTCGTGGGTGTGAACAGAATTGACGACGCGACTCGCACACAAGTAGGCCATCCCGGATCGCCATTCGGCAAGTTTCGTGCTTGCCTGCAGCAGCGTCGAATTTATCACCGATATTGTACTCTTATACCCCGTTTATACCCCGTTTACACGATCAAGCAAACATCGAGCAGACATCGAGCAAACATTGAGCCAGCTCGTCGAGCCAGCTTCGTCGTCTAGACGGGGTATTACACGATGAGGCTGGCTCGACGAGCTGGCTCGTCCAGATGACATATGTTAGCTGGATGGTTAGCTGGACGAGCCAGCTCGATGTTTGTTCGACGTTTGCTCGATGTCTGCTCGATGTTTGCTCAATGCTTGCTTGATCAATGTATTCTTTTGGTGTGCATTATTGTCACGCATTGTCGTCGGGAATTCGAGTTCACACTTACGACGCTGACGCGACTCAACTAAACAGCTGAGTTCAGTCGCGTCTGCGTCGTCGGTGTGAATTGGCCATCACCATGCAATTCGGCGGCGAACAAAATCAAATTTGTTCGGTTTTATTGTGACGATAGCCGCCTACCAGCGGCGCGACGTCGGTGCGGGGATCTCGCAGCACGAAGTCGATGATGGCTTTCTTGACGCTGAGCAGGTAATCCTCTCTCATCTCATCGATGAGGCAGACGATCAGCTCGTCGCGGTCCTGGCGTAGTCGCGGTGCAAGCAGAGCCAGGACCCGCGCGATCCACGACCGATCCAGAGGCGCGATGTGCTCCGTATCTATGCCGTGCGTTATGTAGTAATTGTATCTACATAGCAGCAAAACAGCAATAAGAATATGCGCTCTCAACGTATTTTCCTGGAGATCGAATGGTTAAAAAGTACGAAGAGATCTTTATAGGAAACCCATCTCAGAGCTATACGGAGCGTCACCTGCCATCCGACACACGTGAAAGCGCCCCGGAGGGATGCAAGGCTGAGTTGACCTGCGTGGATGGCTACGTGCATTCACGTTTCCAAGAACTAACCTGGCCCGGCGTATGGCAGCTGAGTTCATCAGACACAACGCTTTAACCACGTAATTCCCATTTCGTTTCCGTTGCCGGCATTGTCACCGGTTATTTTTGTATTGGCCATGACCAATTTGATGTGGAGCAATTAACCGCAGAGGCCTTCCGAACACACTCACGTACTAAACAAAATAAGTACCAACTTTATCATTCTGATACAACTTGAAGCCATGGAGTCGTGTCCACTTCTGTTTTCTATGTGCTGAACTCGTGCATGGCGAAACGTACATAGTGAATGACGTAGTACACGTTAACCTTCAGACACTACATGCGATCGCCAAGCTATGACTACGAAAGACAGCGCCGTGAATCAGTTCTATTTATTTTGAGGCCATTTGGCAGCAAGACGACTGACTTACGTTTGGCATTCTCGGGCCACAAAGAGTTGACAGCCCTGTTTTGTAACTAATTTTTTTCTCAGTGTAATTCAGGAGATATTGACTTACAATGGTTACCAAGTACACGGTGTTTTTAAAAAAGCCGTCGAAGCGAAGGGAGGGGGTCATAACTCACAAACTCACTTTCCTCTAGATCCGCCCTTGCGTATAGATGGCTGCGTTGCACGATCCACGCACAGTGGCTTCTATCCCCCAAATCTGGAATCGAAATCAGGCGCAAATCCCCCTCCCCATTTTAGACTCAAGTCCCCCCACTTTTAAACTCAGGTACCCCTTTGGGCTTCTTTTCCTTTTTAGGGGAAAAGTTTTGTTAAAAGTGTAAACTTAGATTAAAAAATAAGGGAAATGAAAATCGGGAGAAAAGTAATTGAGAGTGCAGATTGTCCAGTGAAAGGGGAGGAGTTTTGATCTACACCCTTAACAAAAATTCCCCCCCTTATGTTTCACTGGGCGCAAGCTGCGTTTACCAGGTATAAAAATAGAAGGCACTGCCCACGCACACGCACAAATGGATAACCAAACGAGAACTCCTTAAGTTTTTTTTCTTGGTTGATTATTGTGTAAAATGTAACGCGAGGCAATCACCTGAGAAGATCCTTTTCTCCGGTCGTTAGCGGTGCCGCCGAAGTGGAGGGGACGCTGGGAACCTTGTCAGCAGCGGTAGCAGCAGCGGCAGCTTCGTCAGCGGGGGGTTCTTCAGCGTCGGCGACCGGCGGCTGTTTCTTGCGCCCGCCCGGCACGCACTCTCCCTGCGTCAAGACGTCGACGATGAACCGGCGGAATCTCTCGCGCTCTTTGCGCGGTCGCTCCAGGGCCTCGGTCGACGCGGCCGCCATCTGACGCACGTGGTCCGCCACCGACGACGACGTTTTGCGTCGACCCGTGGCCTCTTCCCCTTTGTTGTCGCCGCCCCTTTCCGCAGTGCCGACCGTCACGGCGCTGGTGCGTTTCGTCGTCGCTTTGCGATGAGCCAGCTCGCCTGTCACGTTGAACTGACGACCTGCGATATACACACTCAGAGTCATACCTCCGTTACCTCCGTTTACACGAGGAAACATACATGAAGCAATGTAGACGACGTGTGCTCTAAGTTTGCTTCATGTGTGCTTCATGTATATCCTACCTCGTGTAAAAGGTAAAGGTAAAGGTCAGAATATAGCTCTTTAGAAGATTAAATCCCTCACAGAGCTACGGAGCGTCACTTATTATATGGGATTACACAGTGTTACCTGCCACCCGACAGAGGTAAACGCGCCCCGCTTTAACCCCAGACAGATAGGACGGTACTCGATTTATCTACCCCGGAGGGATGAAAGGCTGAGTTGACCTAGGCGGCTGGTTACATACCTAGATGATTTATCTGCCCACATGCAGTCACCCATCGCAGTGCTAACCGGGCTCGGCGTACAGTAACTTCGCTGATTGGATCAGACGCGTTACCATTACACTACGCCACCAACACGGGGTATCAGTGGCGGCGTAGTAGCCGAAAATACAGGGGCAGCTGCCCCTTCCTAAATTTTGGGCTGTCGAAAAATTGTCCAAAAAATCTTTTTTGTCGGGAAATGTTCGTCCGAAAATGCGAAAATTTGAAGCTAAAATTTTCCCCCATATTAAAAAATTTAGGAGCAAAATATAAAATTTTGAGCACCTATAATCATATTCTCTCCCATCAGAAGTCAGTCGACAAATTGCAACTTCAAAGACGTCAATAATTCGAACTAAACATCAATGGAACTACAACTTTTAAATCTGCATCACTACATTTTGCTCAATGCTTGTTGAAGTTTCATATTTTTTCTCTCATCTGTTTTACATAGATAATAATTCTCAGGTGGGTGGGCACTTATTACCGAAAAATTTGCTTTGAATATGTATCAATTATAACTGCATTGAAATCGATTAATGAAAAACGTATTTTTGTGTTTTTTAATAGATTTAAATTACGTTTTTTGCTGTGTACATGGCTTATAGCAAAAAGTTTCTGTCTAATGTAAGCCTATAGTTAGTAATCGCAAATGACAACGTATTGTTTTCTTGGTTTTTAAATAAAGTTTTTTTGCTTTATACATGGCTTATGGTGATAAGTTTCTGTCTATAGTTATTAATTGAACGGTTGCGTCGTATAACCTGCAGGTTTAGTCTGAGTGATTCCGGTCATGTTGAAGCACGGGCGTTCGTTCTTCCATTCCGTCCTCGTTTTCTTCACCGGAATTATCGGCAGAAACTACGCACAACATTCCATGCCCTCGGCAGTTAGGAAATGATTGATAGGCACAGCTTGTACTCGAGTGACTAACACGTATTTTAACGGAAACTGGACAGCAATGGATATTATTCGACGCAGAATTTGCTGCTTTTCGAACATATCTGTCGCATGCCGGATGATCAACTGATAAAAGCAGTGCTGCTGGGGTCAGTCGACTGCATTATGACAGAGAGGAAAACCTTCGAAGAAGTGGACTGGCAACATCACGGAGTGGACTGAGTTGTAAGCCTGTAACTGCGCGACATTGTTCGGTCGTCACAAGATCTTACGAGATAGAACAAGACTGTATTTGGCTTCCAACGGTTTTTACGCGCGAAAGCAGCTACTGCTATAGCGGTTGCAGATAGGTATGGGCATGCTGCCTATCACAACAAGCACTACTGACGAGCTTTTTAGTCGTATCAACATCGATGACTATAAAAGACCCTGAACTTCTAAAATATTGATTTTTGTGATCTTCGGCTGCAGCGCACACTTCAAGAATGAATTGCGTCGAAATGGCTGGTGATAGACTGACAGTTTGCAAACAGGAACTGCTATAGGCTTTTGCGCGTCTCGTGAGCATTAGCTCAATTTTTTTGTTTGAACCAAGAGACAAGAATAAGAATAAGTCAATGATATTGTAACTACACGCCAATTAGTTAGCAAGAGTTCGTAGGCGGCGTCGAATGAATTACCTCCATGTCGTTCTTGCGCGCTTGCCTCCTCAGCGTCTCGCGCCTCTGCTCCTGCGCGTCTGTCAACATCTTTTAACCACTCTCGCGCCACAACCGACAAAACACGTCTATCGGTCCACTCGGAAGAAATCGTTCTTTCCGATAAACGTCAAACAGCTATATTCTAGCCGCAATCAACCGTAGGCTTATGCGAGTCGATTTAGAACTTATTCAGTTCGTATAGTATGCGAAAATCAAAAAAAAATATTTCCTGCCGGTTGTCATAGAAACGCCGACGTCACTGTTTGAAACACGTGACGTTTGCGCTGTAGCGGAAACGTCGCATTTTTTGAGACGACGTCAGTCACCGAGATAGGCGTGAAAATACGATTTAATAATCACCGTATGACTTCTTATTCGGTGGGCAATGATAGTATTAAGTTGTTGAGAAGCAAGTGTTTACGAGCAAGCTGCGAATGTTAAAGCGTTCGTTAGAATGCCGTTCCGCACGATCAGCGGCAAACTCAGCGCCAAACAAAGCAATACAGGTACTACTACAGACTAAAGACTATTTACCTGTAAGCTTAGACTACATAAACCCAAATTCCATTACGCCGACTTTGCGACCTTTACCTTTACCTATATGCATGTACAGAGTGTCGTAAGACGGTAATAGAAGAACATCGACGACGTTCGACGCAGTTGGACCGTGCTCGAACTAAAGCCTGCCAGCTGCAAACGATACTCGACGAGTTGAACGAGACTTTCATCGAGACTCGTCGCCAGCAGCTGCTACCGTGCTTAATCTACGAGGACATGGACCGTATGCTGCGACAGGTCTCGAGACACCCTTTTTCGATATTATTATTTTCATTCGTTTGTTTGCTTGCTTGTTTGTTTGTTGGATGATTTATTTAATTACTTACCTTTTACAAAAATTGAAACAAAGCGAAAACGCTGCACCTCATAAATTACATTTCTAGGAGTTAATAAGAAAACGTAGCGTATACCGATGGATAGGCCTATGCGTATCAAACTTTTTACTGCAAAAAAGTTAAATTTATAACACGATATGATATCATATAAAAATAATCTGCATTAGAAAAGTAGTTAAAAACGAGTTTAATCTAGCAATTAAGCTTAAAGAACCCAAAAAAATTGAAAAAAATGAAATGAATAAGAAAAATTGAAATGGAAAGTACTGTTACGCAGAAACAGGCAGTTTTTATATATGGGTAAGATAGAGAACCGCTTGAGATCAAAACACCAAGGAAGGAAAGTTTTTATGCCATCGCCATTGAAAACGACAAATTATAAGATGCGACTGCCGAGACTACATGATGCTGCCAAAGACCTTCTAATAATAGCCTAATGCATATCCGGAGTCTTTGTGTTCTGCGCAGGCTCTGACGGCGTACGAACAGCTGAGATCGGAAGAAGAAGACGAAGAAGAAGGTCGTCTGGGCTTTGCGAAATCAACGCTGGCGGACGACATCGGCAACAAGTTCGACGACCACCTCGGGCTGGTGAAGCGAATTCGCGATCGATGTCGACAACAGTCGGATATCGTGCGACGTGTGATGCATCGCGAAACCATCTACCAAGGCCAGCCGCTGCAACCTTCTTCTTTCAATGTCACTGTCATTGTCTGTCCGTACCACTATTTCCACAGTTAATAGAAGTATAAATGCACATATAAAAGCAAAGGTAAAATAGGGCTGTGGTTAGTGTCAAAGACATAAAAGTAGGTTTAGGCTAGCGGCTTCATTCTTTAGTCGTTTAGTCTGTAGGCAAACTGTTCCGAACGTGCACTATTCCGAGTTACGCTTTTGGTCAGTGTTATGGATAGAGATAGACAAGGATAAAGTTAGAACTAGGGTTATGTGTAGTTTTGGTGCACCATGGCCGTGTATGCTTAGGCCACTACTCAGAATGCGTTATTGCAATCTGCTGTTCATCTTTCGTTACAGCGGTGCTTATGAATAGCGGGCTTATAGATTACCTTTGTCACATTTTTTGTCTCGCTTGTCTGATGTGAATCTGACATTATACGTTGATTTTTATGATAACGTTTAATGCCACGGCTCTTTCACTTTTGTACATGACGCATCATTTATGTACAAAATATTGGTGAAAAACTAATCGCATTTTGTTAACCTTTTTGTTAACGCGATCACAGCGTGAACTGTGCGTTCGCATTGACTTACTGTGTTGCATTTACTATTGTACTGACGCGATGTGAATAGTGATGACGCTGAAAGAGCTAAAGAAAGATTTGGCGTCGGTTGAAAAACAGACGTCAAGATATCAGGCTGAGGTAATGCTGTCGTTAAATTCCCGCCAAATCAACACTTTAATTTACTGACACGAAATTAGCACTGATTGGTCTGTGATGATGTTAAAGAAGACGATATCAAACAACGTTTATTTAACAATCGCGTTGTCATACTGTCACTGTATAACAACTCGAAAAGGGAACTGTCTTCTTATTGCCGTGTAATGTGGCAAACGTAATGTAATATTGAATAATGCTATTTCAATTTTGATAGAAAGTTAATAGTTGTTTATTCGCCTGTTTACAGGTTTAAAGGTTAAAAACTTTACAAAGTCCAGTCACGAAATGCGCCATATACAACGACTGCATATTTGCATGAATTTTAAACGTCATGAAAATACTGACATGCGGGGAAGGTAGCGCAGCGATGGTCGCATAGGCTGTAGCATGTTGTGACAGCTACATAGGGCTGGAAAACCCTAGGATTTTAGGAAAATTGTTTATTTTTTTTTAGATTTTTTATACGTTTTTAAGGTTTTTAAGATTAGTTTTTAGGGTTTTTAGGTTTAGTCTTTTTAAGGTTTATTTCTGGTTTAATGTCTAATGAACAGTTTATATTACACCAAATTGCTACCCAGAAAAAAATCTTATTTATCTTGTTGTCAGTCACATAACCACATTTACATAATCACATTTTTTTTATAAATTCTAGCAAAATTAATTAATCAAAAATCACGATTAAAATATTGAATAAAATACAACATGTAATAAATTTCACAACAAAGAAAAAACACCAAAAAACTGAAATCAAATTTTTGAGATTTTTAAGGTTTTAAGAATAAAATAACCTAAGAAACACCTATGGTTTTCCGGACCAATTTTCCAGCCCTGCTTCATGATGCGTTTTGTTGTTCATCGCAGGGTGATCGCGATGAAGCGAAACTGCGACGAATGGCCAAGGCTTACCGGGCGTCTCGTTTGCGCTTCGGTCTCATTCGATACTTTAAACTCAAGCACATCATACACGACGCTATCTCCGAACTCCGCATGGAGTAGATCTTTGGTCGAAAAATGGTCCAAAAGTTTAACTTCCGGTGACATCATACAGGCGACGAATTGTTGCACCATTTGTATCATTTTTATAGGAGTCACGGGATGTATTTCAAAACTGTTACTTACTCGTAGCTTTTTCTGTCGATAATTAACATTTTTGACGTTGCTTTGGGGGTTGTAAACTTGTGGATGTGGATCACTGTGCACATTCTAGCCCTCGTACAGGCTTGTATACAAAAACATAATCTTTATGCAGTGCAGTCTGTGTGTTTACGTGTGTTTATGTGTTTACCTGTAGCTTCTAGTTTTATTGTAGTGTGTTTTCTTTTCTTTTCTTTCTGTGTCTGTTTTTATGTTTACTGTGTATTGTTTAACGGACCCTTGTGGTCTGATTTCAAGTAAAGATGATGATGATGATAAATGCGACAGTGACGCAGTGCGTGTACGATTCTGTACGATTCCCGGTTCAGACACAGCTGAATTGTCGCGTTCAATATGATTAAATGAGATCGTTTCTAAGCGTACATAGTAATTTGTATAGAAAAAAAAACAGATTTATCCGAGAGACTGCTACGAATGTCTGCTATCTGTTGAATAACATGTGCTAGAACATTGTTTTGTGCGTGACACATCACAAAATGAGCGAAATGCCTGCAGAATTGTTTTTACAAACGACTGACGACGAACAAACTGCAACAGATGTACCGGTAATAATCATAATCAGCAGAAACTATGATTGGCATGATGAATAAATATTTCGTATACATTACCTGCAAAACTGCACAGTTCTAATAATTTCGGCAGCGTATCGACACCCGGAAGCGATAATTGTAGGTGAAACTCAGTCAGCTGGCGCATGCAGTCTGCAGCTCTCAGCTGAATTATTTCAATGTAGCAAAAACGAAACATTCCAGCAAATTGTGCCGCGTACACATGCACGAACAGATATATACCTGGGTTTTCTGTAAAGTTTTTGTTGTCAGAAATTTTAACATTTTATTAGTATGGATCGTTTGTTCACACATACACAGTTTTTGTCTGCTGTTGCGTCTTCACCTACAGCCTGGCGTTGCACCTATTCATGACGTTGCAGTTGCAACGCACAGCGTTTTTACCTAAAAATCAACATTGTTATCTGTGAACGAAAAATCTTACCCGTGTCATCATGATTGCCATAAAAATAGAAATAAGGCTAAAGTCAGCGACAAACGTTTGAAGCTTACGGCCAAATTCCGCTACTTCAGTTTGTCGTAGACTCAGACAACATGTCGCGCAACAAACCAACACAAAGTCTTGACATGCGAATTTCTAGTGGCTTTCGATTTTTCTGTTAAAAGATTAAAGGTGGTGCATAGTTCTATAGAAAACCCATCGCTAAGCTACGGAGCATCACCTGCCATATGGGACCACATCGTATTACCTGCCACCCGACACAGGTGAACGCACTCCGCCTTAATTTAGCCATACATGCGGGTACTTTATTTAACTACCCGGGAGGGATGAAAGGCTGAGTTGACCTGTGTGTACAACTTGATTGGGGTTTGCTGTTGACTTTCGGCTTGATGTTGTACAACACATCCACAACAAAGCAAATAAAGCGGAGTTGTATTAGCGTTAACTAAGACGTGCATAACAGACGCATAGGCCAACGAGACCATGGCCAAAGGCCTCGTGCTTTTAGGGTCCCCGCGCCAGACTAAGATGCACTAAATGCGGTCAGTTGATTTTCAGGGAAAAAAAATCAAAATTGTCGCCACTAGATGTCATATTTTAATGCTAAAATGCACAGAATTCGATTCGGCTGGTGCTCAGCCCTAGACACCGCTGGGGGAGCTCACAGCGCTCCACCAGACTCCCTGGCTGAATTTAAGGGGTTACACACAATAAAATATACAACCATTTTTTTACAATTTTGGCTGCTTGATAAAATGCTTGTATGTTTTTTATATATTTTATTGTAATTTGTAACGTATGTGTAAAAAACCCCACAAAATATTTGCGCCTAAAGCCTCCCACAGCCGCAATCCGGCCCTGTGCACCATCAGATCAGACGAAGGTGACGTCTGTCATTGGTGAGCGTAGAACAGCGCGATCGAAGGAGTTTGAGACACGTCTAGTCAGTAATAGCGGAGTGTTAGCGGGCGTGCCGCGCAGAGCCGGCGAGCCCTCGCGACTGCGCGTACGACCGACGTCCGCCGGACACGACGTGAATGCGGCCATCCGGTGCGCCGCGGGCAAGTCGACCCTCAGCCGCTCGCACGTGGAGTCCTCGGCGTGCGAGTCGCCGACCAGGAAGTACGTGAACATTTCGCCTTTACCCTGAAACAAGGCCAGTCGTCACTCTAACCCTAACTTAAACAAATGCCAGTCCAGTACCGACAAATTCTGCAGCCGTCCGCCTACAGCAACTTTAACCCTAACACCGATCTGAAATCTAACGTCGGTCATGCGTGTACCTTTTAAACTAAAAATTAACACACCGGTTAATCCTGTTCTGGAAAACGTTCACATATTATTGTGGTATTTCCAAACCTTTCTGTTTTTGAGTAAAGACGAACAGACGGAGGGCAAAACCTAGCGCAGCATAGCAGAACAAGCGGATTTATAATCAGCAGGCTTGAGTCAACTTCGGAAAATGAACCCTGGTCGAGTTGATAATTTTATATGGTATCCACACATCTTGCACTGTTTTGCAACTTATGAGTTTTTCTAACATTGTGCATCAAAAATATACCATCTCACCCTAAGTGGGTATTCACTCTTGGCAAGATTTTCTGGCAAACGCGTGACTCTTCTGCAGCAGATTATTAGTACCGTTTACACCAATTTTGCTCTTTCCGAGCTTACGATATTTACAGCCTGCGGTAACAGCAACTGAAGGCCAGTGTCGACACACGGCAAAAGTGATGGGGTGTTTACACGATCCAGCAAACGTCCAGCAAACTTCCAGCAAATGTATTCAAAATGCACGTGCTATTGCTGTACGTTTGCTGGATCGTGCAAACATCCTATGATGCAGAAGACGACTAGTTGAAGCATGGGTTGGGGGCCTATTCAAAAAACTTGTACACTATTACAGTTGCTTTTTGTTCCAGACAAGTGCTGACTTTGATTTTGGGTTTCACGAGGTAACGATATTTGAGTCTATTTCTGCGTGAAACCGTACAAAAGGTATTCAAGTAGCAGACAAGATACTAAAAGCAAGCTGTCTGGTTTATACTGCCTGTCTGTTCGTATAGGCCCTTGCGGAAAGTTTGCAAGTATAACGCTCACTTTGACGTAAATAAGACCGCGTTTCTCCGTCTGGTAACCGCCGAGTTTGTCCAGCAATTGTTTGCATTGCAAGCTCACGTGTATCTTTAGCGCTGTGCCGCACACACATAATGTATGATATACAGTATGATTCGAAAAGATGATGCATAATTTGTCCTGAAAAACGGCAAGCTTTTTGCCAGTTTAACCTAAGACGAAAACTTCAAAAAAACTTGTGGCTGAGGTAGGAACAATTGCTGTCCCCCAAATTTTGAGCAGCAGGAAATTTGTCGAAATTTTTGTTCATCGGAAAATATTTGTATAAAGTGCAAAAAGTGGAACTGATATCTTACATTTTTAGGAAAATCGTGAGGGCAAAATTGAAACTTTGAGCACCCATAATTTACAGCGGTCTGTCAAAAAACTGGAACTTGCTACCCAGTGGGAATACAAACCCGAATAAAGTTTATGTTAGGCAACAAACGCATTTTACTCTCATATTCAACTCAGGTTGCCTTTCTACGGTCAGAGTCGTAAAAGATCACAGATCCACAATGCGTTTATTGCAAAATCCTACGAATTGAAAAAATCTTAAAACGTCGGGCAGATAGATGCATACTTCCTTATTTTCAGTATTGCACAATCGTAGTATACGTTAATAAATACACCGTGGTCCATAAAAAACGTGCCACTTTTTTGAATAGCGTCGTGAAACATTGGCCGATTTTAATAATTTTTGGCAAACTACATCTGGAAGAAACTCTACACAAACGACTATATTTTGGCCACCTCACTTCAATACTGTCGCTACACTACCTTGTGAAATACAAGTTATTGAACCTGCTGTTGGCCAGAGGTGTTAACGTTTGCGGCTTGCATTCGTGCTAGAAGGACATTTTGCGCACATGCTGTAATAAAAATGACGTGATTTGACACTGTGACTTTTTAAGATGCAGTAGTTGTCAATCCTGTTTGTTGCTATTTAGTTAATCATTTCTGAGCCGACGTGTGGGTTATCCAGTATGAATTCGTTGTTATAAATGGCCAAACTACAACTTCTGCATTTCACAAGGTGGTGTAGCGACAGTATTAAAGTGAGGTGGCCAAAACTAAAGTCGTTTGCGTCAAGTTTTTTCTTGATGCTGCATGCCAAAAAATATTAAAATCGGCCAATGTTTCACAGAGCTATTCAAAAAATAAAAGTGGCACGTTTTTATGGATCACGGTGTAGTAACTAAAAGCGCGCACAACGCGATAGAACTGAACTTCCAGTTCATTTCAGTTTAGTCGCTTTGTTCACGCCCCGAGTAATAGAGCGTACGTTGTCCGGTAGACTCTAATCGAGAAGCCGTGTTGACCGTGTCTCCAAACAGGCAATATCGCGGCATCTTCAGGCCTACCACACCGGCCACCACCGGACCTGCGTTTGCAAACAAGACACGAATACAGTCACAAACAGGTTGCCTGAATTTAAGGGCTTTATAGCTTGCAGTTAGCGAGCCAACATAGCATCATTTCCTTCGTGTCTCAAACGAATAAGAGGCGCGTAGTGACAGAGACTACGGGCTTAAGTCCAGTGAAGGTAATGTCAGATACGTAGTTCTAACAGTAAGCTTATGCTTAGAAATGCTGATTGACGTATGATTGACGTTACCGCTTATACCCCGTTTACACGATCAAGCTGGCTCAACGAGCTGCTATATATTAGCTGGACGAGCCAGCTAGATGTTTGCTCGATGCTTGCTCGATGCTTGCTCGATGTCTGCTCGACGTTTGCTCGATGCCTGCTTGAGGTTTGCTTGATGTTTGTTTGATGATTGCTTCGTGTAGGCTATGCTTTATGCATGCTTCATATTTGCTCGATGTTTGCTTGATGTTTGCTCGATTGTGTAAACGGGGTATTACGCTACGGAATTATCACGGTAGAGCAAATGTTCGGATTTAACCAGTTTGATCTCCGCGGGCGCAATGTAACGTAATTCAATATCTGATCACTTTCAATCGTCGTTCAAAGGCACAACAAATTTCACAAAAAACAGCAGGGCATGCACGCGTATTCAAAACAAGAAGTTTTACTTTCTCCGTTCCAATTCATAGAGTGTTTTATCGTTGCTTTCTAATAATATTTCTTCACCTACTATAATCTGGAACCAAATTACAATATATATAATAATACAATTATCATGACTTCTAATAAAGCAATTAAGTGAACGGACAGATAAAACGTTCCGCGGTGTGTTCCGGCCCGCGCACCTGTCGTTATCATGGCAACGGGAAGACGCACCTGAGTGGATGCCGACCCTGAGCCTGAGCGCGGCGTCGGGCCGGTGTCGGATGCGGAAGTCGGCGATCTCCCGGAGCAGGTGGAGCGACATGGATGCCACCATTCCGGCGTGGCGGTCGCCGTTGCGGATCGGCAGTCCGCTGACGACCATGTAAGCGTCGCCGATCGTCTCGACTTTGTAGACGTCGTAGCTTTCGATCACCGAGTCGAACAACGTGTACAGATCGTTTAGCATGTCCACCACCTGAACAGTCGCAACTGCTGTCAATTATACACCGTGCAGCTATAAAATCCAGACGACTGTCAAGTTATCCAGGATGCAATGGCAAAACATGCTATAGATCTGTAGTGGATGACATTCAGAGAAAATTGCACACGACTTTCTACGCGATGCATTTTTTCAGACCTTTATCCATGCGGTGTTTTTAAATGCTCGTGTAAAGTTAGTTAATAGATAACACCCGGATTTGTTTATTGTATTTCACTGTGTAATAACATAAATATTTAAGTAACATTTTAGAGTATTTTGTACTTTGAGTTAGAACGTTTTGCCATAGTCAACTCAACTGTTATATGGCCATTTTGTCCTATAGGTATGAACCGCGCGGTAACGAGTCCAAACAACGGCGAAGGGGCACATCCCTAGTTATGCCATAACGACGTCGTGTGCAGAATTCCGCTAATTATTCTAACAATAACCAAAAATCGCAGGAAACATACAAAGGAAGATGACGAATGACAATGAGGGCGGATCAAGATCGTTTCGTTGAACAAAAACAAAGTGCCGCTTAACGCCATTAATTAATGTTTGACGTCACGGATAACTCGAATGTGAGTTGAGACCTTATGTAAAACAGACGACGGGAAGCCGAACGTTTTGCTTACCTAATTGAAAGTTGAGTTCGGACGGAGATTCTAAACGTTTCGCTGCAGAAAGTGAAATGCAGAAAGTGAAAATTCATATTATCCAACTACCACAGAAAAGACAATTTGCGTCATGAAAAACGTAGACAGCAGATGTTTGTGGCAGAAGAGCGGTCAACCCAAGAAGTGCTGGCGGTCATCATTTAAAGACGAGATAGCAAAAAACTTCCCGCCCAATGTCCCGTTATGAACCGGAGAAATTACAAAGGATATTGGAAATGAAGTTTACTCTGGCATCGAGTGCATGCGACAAAGCTAACTCGACAAGCGCTCGTCGAGCATTTATTTAGAGCTCATCAAGCATTCATCGAGCTGGCTTGATGAGTGTTTGTCGAAGCACCTCGATGAATGCTTTCAATATTAAAGTGAGTGAGTGAGTAGATGTTTAACGTTCCGCTCAACACTTAATTGATCATTTCTGGGACGGCGTGTCCAAGCAATGCACACAAACGCATAATAACGAAACGAAAAAGTTAATGTTTACAGAAAAAACCCTATATGGAACACACAAAACACAAAATTCGAACCTAAGCCTAAAAATGTAAAAACTGTCTATTGTCCACTATGAGCATGCATATGTAACAGTAATCTGATTACCTAATAACCTAATAATCTTTCCTTTTATTATATCTTATGTCTGATAACTCAACTATTCAACACGCTGCTTCGACAAGCATTATCAAACATTCACTAAGTCAGCTCGATAAGTGCTTGATCTGTGCTTGATGTGTACTTGACGAGCGATCGTTGAGCCAGCTTCATCGTGTGAACGGGGCCAAAATAAGTGATAATATCACCTGCAAAGGCGTGCTTTGAGCGGACAGCTGTGTAAAGCCGACAACATCACTGAAATAGATGGTAACGCACTCGTAGTGCTCCGGTACAACCGACTCGCCACGGATCAGCTGCTCTGCCACGGACCTGTGCAAGCGCCATACTCAAAAGTTAAAAATTAAAGGTGGTGTTATAGCTTTTTATGGAAACGCATTTCAGAGCTACGGAGCGTCACCTGCCGTATGGGAACAGACCGGTACTCGAGTTAACCTAGACGGCCGGTTACACACCTAGATGGTTTACCTGCCCACAGGCAGTCGCCAATCCAAGTACTAACCCGGCCCGGGCCCCCCTAAAATCTATCCTCCAACGTCCATAGTCGTGAGTGGCGGGCAACAAACCGGTTTTCCACAGCTCCAGTCAGGTTCATCTGCAAATCCGTTTTCGGAAGTCATTCGCTTGGAGCTAAACGGTTAGGCTGATAGGAGGCTCTAGTATCTTTTTTCCTCTATCTGAGGGCGTCCTGTTTGCCGTGGGACGCGACCCGTGTCGGCGGAGGTGGAAGCCTGGTATTTGAGCCCTGGAGTACTGACTATTATTCCTAACGTTGTCTGTAGCATTTTGTTGTTGCTGTTGATGTTACTACAGATACAACAACAGTACCGCTACCAATTTCGTTCTCGTTGCTGTTATTTTTTGTATTTGCTCACAAACTAAGTAGCGAAAGTAACATATTTGATAATACTTGTAGATAATTTAATTATTTACAAAAATAATAGTGTTTAATAATAAAAGCGTCGGGTTACAAATCGTCAAACATAAACTGTCACGACAAAACACAAACAGATAGACAGGAATGCAAATGCGAAACGGCAAAGTAAAAAACATTAAAGGACACTTATTCGCATGAAAATAGATTACACAAAACCAAGCAGAAAAAAATCAGAAAAGCAACAATCATAGAATTAACTAGATGGTCGTTATGACTCCATCGACTATTGTGCCTCCACCAACATGCGAAAAAGAAGTTGACGGTTGAAATATAACAAAACGAAAACGTGCATTTTGAGGCAAATTTGATCCCACTGTGACCCTGACCCTTGACCTTTTGACCCCAAAATTTGAAACGCTTATCCTTACCCCCAAAGTCCCTCAGTGGTAAAAAGTTTGGTCAAATTCCGCCAACAAATGCCCAAAATATCGTGCTAACAATGTTTGTTCGGAACGTAAGCACGGACGGACGGACGAACGCACGAACACTCCGGAAGCATAATGCCTCCGGCCACCAAAAAAAAACGAAATAAAATAGCGAAAGCCAAGGAGCTTGAAAACGTGATAAACAGTACCTATGCACCCGGAGACCAACATGCAATGTCTCTGTACCTAATACCCCGTTTACACGATCAAGCTGGCTCGACAAGCTGGCTATATGTTAGCTGGACAAACCAGCACGATGTTTGCTCGATGTTTGCTCGATGTTTGCTCGATCGTGTAGACGGGGTATAACGTGACGTACTTGGGCAGCATGCGTAGCAGCAGTGCTTCGGTGGTTCGTTTTTCCTGCGCCAATTGCGCTGTTCTCTCATCCACGAGTGACTCCAGTGTACCCGCGTATTTCTGCATCATCGCCAGTACGTTGTCGAAGATGTTGGAACTTCTGCTCAAACACATAAACAACAGCACAAATAATAACTACTACTAATATGATAATGTAAATAAGATTTTGGGAAAGTAATTTGAAAAGTTATAAGTAAGTAAGTAAGTAAATTAAATTTATAAAGCGCACAATGTCAGTGAGAAACTCACTGAATCTGAGGCGCAAATCACTTTTTTGTTTTCTTTTACGCATGTCTTTTTTCATATTTTCTAACCCAGCAAATTACGTAACCACCTTTCGCCTTTCTACGCTCTGCACTTACATAGTTGTTGTCTGTTTTTTAGACACAAATGACGATATCGATGAAAATACCGAGAAAAAGCACAAATAAACAGAACGTGCATACAGTCCGTGCTGCATGGGTCTGAGACGCAGGCGAATGGTCTTGAAGTCGGGCCGCTGGTCTGGCTGTTCGCTCCAGCACTGCTGAATACAGCGAACGACAAAATCAGCGCAGTCGAGCAGCGACACGTCAGGACGATAGGGACTTGCGTCACCGTGCAACGCCGGGTTTCTTACACGAGCCACCGCCTCTGAATACGACGTAAAAGCTATCTTGATGTTACGCACGTTATTTACTTACTAAGCTACTTACTAACAAGTTTCGCGCATTCCAATTTCCTACCCGCTTTCCCCGCCTTTTTTCCATCAATTGACCACTCCTTTTCCTGACGTTCTGTATACCTACGGAATCCGGTAGGTGTAAAAATTGTTCGAAATTAATCGACCAATCAAAGTTATTTAATTATGTAATTATTCAGTACCGGATCTGGAATATTTACTAACTATGTAGCCTACAGACAAAAACAGACAGAATAAAATTAAGCAAAACCACAAATCACGAACCACAGATACTTGAAACTTCGACTACTTATGGTTGGCTGTAACTGACTAGCATTTTGCAGTAAAAGTAAGCTAATCACAGACTGTAGTAAAGATGAAACAAGTGACGGCTGACCTTGAGGTGTGAGACCGCTGGCAGACCACGGGTCGCCACGCCGGCTGTGAAGGTCAAACAAAATGAGTGCAAACGAGTAGACGTCACCCTTCTGCGTTCCACGACCCGGAAAACACGTCGACCGTACAAGCTCCGGCGCCATCCACGATAACTCTGCACTCACCAACAATGTTACAGATACTATTTTTTACAAACAAATCGAAAACTTTATGTCGCCATGGCGGCAACGTCAACACACAAAACACACGACGTAAAACCAAGCATAGACAAGAAACCTAGCTAACGCAAAGGGAAACGCGCGACAGGGGTGCATGTTTGAAGACTGACTGCGAACAAAATCTAAGCTTACCGATCCCAGCAGTTGACAGTGGGTACGATTCATTCACATGCACCAGATGGCGCCACTGTCTCGCGTGGCTGCTGCCATTCAAATAGCCAAATGCGAGTATTTTGAATTGGGTACCCAAGTTTGACGCTCTCGTACGGAAAATTCCTTGAACGCAAAAGGGGGCGAAATTTAAACTAGTGAAAACTACGTTTAATGCTGAACGCGTCATACGCAGGCTGTCCAGGTCTATCTCTAGTGATTTCGGCGCAATTCGCTCTTGAAACGTGTGTCGCAACCAAAAATCGCCAAAAATCCATAAAAACCTTTATTTTAAAGTTCAATGTCATCCAAGGTCATTGCTTTCGGTGCTAATCAAAAGCCAATGTACGACTTCATATTGGTGATCAATAGTAACCTATAGCCTTATATCGCACCGTTTCTGAGATACAGCGACATTGGCTGAAAATCGCGAATTTTTCTTACTCCCTTTCATTTAGCGTCTTCGTTCGGGTTGAGCCCCTTCGAATTTATGAAAAAGCTTTGCGATTCCTGAAACCAGAGTCTTCCAGGCAGCCGACGGTAAAGATTTGGTGATCCTACCTTGCACCGTTGTGACGGACGGACAGAATTGCGATGGCTAAGACGCGCTACAGCAGTAGCTGTTGTCGCGCGTAAAAACAAAACAAACATCGTGGCAACTTCTTAAAAGCAGATTTTAGAAAAGAAAAAATACAGGCACCGAGATGCTGCTGCCTTTGTCGTTTTTGACAAAAGCTTACGTTGTTTAATTCTATTTAACGGTCTATTTTTTATAAATTGGGTTTTTGTTTTTTTTAAATGGGATATGTTTAAGGCACCAGAATGGTTTTGTGACCGTTTGCTAAATTTAACAATGCCCAAACTGCTTTAAAAATATATAGTTTCTCAGACTTGGCCTAATGTCCGCCAATAACCCAAAAAAACTTGTGACCTTGACCTTTAACTTTAATATTTAATAGATTATTAAAGGTCAAGGCGCACGTTCATGCTAAATGTCATTAAGCTGTGAAGAGGTTCATGAGTTATCAACAGTGCACTAGATTTCGGACAACTCTAGAATTCGATCGCAAATATTTCTGTAACGAGCAAAAAACGTTATCAAATACAATTTTCTCCACACTTGCGGGGATTTAACGACACATTGTGTTAGGGTTCTCTACCCTCCACCCAATGGGAGATTTAAGGGTTAACTCCACCATCAAAAATTACACCACGGGGCAGCATTGATAAGCGATTTTGCGTCATACCGAATTACTTCGGTCACTTGTTATCGTTATTATCATTAAGCTGTTATTATTCTGATCATCATCATACGCTTAAAGTTTGTCTGTTTAACTGTTTGTCTGACATGCCTCTCTGGCGCTTTCCCTGTTGCACGATCGCGGACCCCGACCGCGGCGTTTGAGTCCTTGGGTCTTAGGTACGTGTGCCCCCACCTTGTCCCCCACCTCTCCCACCGGCAACCTGGGGACGGGGGCTGATTTTCCGGATCTTCTTTTCCGGCTGATTCTATCAAGCCCGATAACACCCGCAACGTAGTCATCATGAATGCTGACTGTGATAGTGTAAGTAGTCATCGTCGTGCCGGTGGTGGTGGCTGTTACAGTCGACAGATCGCAGACTGTGCAGCGCATAGTCTGCCACTTGCAGCACCCAGCGACTGTCCACCAGACAGTTGGACGGCCGCAGGTTGCCGTGGGACACGATCTCGCTGTCGTGCAGACGCATCATCCCCTGCAGAATATTCAAACATTCGCTCTGATACTGCTTTCACAACTTTCTTCTGCAGTCGTGCGTTACAAGACAAACGACAGTGTAGCTTATGGCGTCTGTAAGAATCTCCAAGTGAACTTTAGATTTTGTATCGGTATTTCAGCGATTTACCTGCAGCGTACTGTGTTGCGTCTTGCCTTAAAGATTAGTGTCTTGGTCTCGGTCTTGTGACAAGACCGAGACCAAGACACTAACTTCCAAGACTGAGGCCAAGGCCAAGGCACCAAAGTACAAGACCAAGACGGGGGCAGTAAAAATCTGCCTCGAGGCTTCACATCACTGGTCTGATCGCGGTTTAAGTACGATACTGCACTGTCTGAAGTGGTATAAGTTCGTACTGCGTAGTCGCTTATCCACTGCAGTACATACCAACAACAGCGACACTTTCACACGTTACACCAGAAACGATAACAAAAACTAAAATTACCGACTAAATATACGCCGACAAAACATAAGAAAATTCCCTTTCCTTGCGTCCCTGCAGGCTGCAACGTTACATGCCCCACTGATGCGTTATACACGAAGTGCGCTATGCACGCTAATAGCTCAAAGATCAAACACAGAATTCGTAAATAAACAGAATTAAATTAAGCGAAAATAATAATTAAAAAGTTAATAAGTTTTGTATTCAGCAACATAGTTTAATCGATATACACAGTTCTGTTTGTCACTGCGTTTTTTGTTAATAGAAGCATTTAATGTTTAAAGAAAAACTTATAAACGTAATAGATATTTATTCAATGAATGTTACTGACTCTGATCAAGTCGAACACCAAGGACGCGATGAACATGTCATCTAAGTGTATGTCGGAATTATCAAGAATGTCCTGCGCCCAGACACAATGTCATCATCATAAAACAACTGAGAGCTGAACTCCTAGAAACAGCTTTGGCACTAATATCCCGTTTACACGATGAAGCAAACATGAAGCAAACTTAGAGTACACGTCGTGTTATGATTTTATTTGAAATACCACCAAGTTCTGCTTGGTGGCCGCTGCAAAAAATACAGCGCTCCACCAAACCCCATAGTCATGTGATCTTGACCTATTACCTTTTGACCTTAAATTTTAGTAGGATTTTAAGGTTGTCGAGGTATATGTTCATGCAAATTTTCATCAATCTAAGTGCAGCGACAAAAGCTCAGCTGGAAAAATACTGTTATACCCAAGACCGTAAAAAATGAAAATAAAGCAGAGATACGAAATATACAGGGTAGGCCAAAAAAACGTGGCACTTTACTTTTGTCCATATCTTCGTCAATTATTGATCGATTTTCAAAGTTTTTTCACTGGCACACTCTGCAGACAATTTGCAATAACGTAATTATTACATATCCCACCACACCGTAAATGCGTCTTTTCACTACCTTGTGAAATATCAATGAAATATGCATATATTACGATAATAACAAACAAACATTTTGCAAAATTGAAAAAAAAAACACTTCAGACCAACATTGCAGTGAATGGTCTGTATGACACTAAACTGTGTAGTTTAACACAGTCTGGTGTCATACGAATCATTCATTGCTATGTTGGTCTGAAGTGTTTTGTTTCCATTTCCCTAGTTTTTGCTTACATTTGTATTTCACAAGGTAGTGTGGAGGCGCATTTGCGGTGGGGTAGAATGTATAATAATCAAATTATTGCAAATTGTCTGCAGAGTGTGCCAATAAAAGAATTTTGAAAATCGGCCAATTGGCGAAGATATAGACAAACGTAAAGTGTCACGTTTTTATGGCCCACAGTCTATAATAGCATTAACAGTAATTAGTAGAATAGACAGGATATTGGATACCCTGAGGCTGCCTCTTGAGCAGTACTGCGTGACGATACAGACATGTCCCGGCTCAATGCAAGCTCCAATGAAACGATTAATGTTCTCATGATTCAACTGTTTCATCACGTACAACTCCTGCTTCACCGCTCGAGTTATCTGTAGTACCACATAAGAACAAAAGATTAACTGAAACGCAACGATATGTCTGAACTAAAGCAATAAAACGTAAGCTGTTCTTATCAATATGCAATAGCAAAGGCAAAGACCACAATGCAATGCGACAGCGTGACGTTTCCATTTTCAGACATCGGCTGTAGACATGCTTGCTCTGCCAGCGACAGACCACAACACAGGTCAACGCATTGTTACGCTTGACTTTATTCACACTATGCGCTGTGTTCAAAAAAGATGCTGCGACAGCTGCGTACTAAAAATTATTAAAATCGGTCATTTTTATGGAGCTATTCAAAAAATAACTGTAGCTTTTTTCGAAACACAGTAATCTTACATATTTACTAATACTTTCGACGTATGTAAATAAGTAGCGATAGAGAACAGGCCTCGACATGTTTCTTGCCGAGTATCTTGACGGCAACCACGCAGCCCCTGTAGGAAGCGACCTGTGTGAACGCACCCGCACGTGTAGTGTAAACAGGGTCTGCGGCCGACTCAGCCAACGACAGGAAACTCAGACGACCAGTTCGACGCTTCTGTACGGCGTACGCACCATTAGCATCATTATCATCATCATCGTTATCATTTTCGTCAAAATTTTTCTTCATTATTACTTTACATTTGCGTGAAAAAAAACTTATTAGTATAAAACTGTAGGTAAGGACGATGTGGTGATATTAGTCCTCTAAAACAGCAAAAATCATGTGGGTAACCCTACAGTGTGCACATGACGTCCTTGCAAGCTGATTTTAGTTTGTAATTACTAACATAGTTTTAAGCTTTCTTCCATAGGCAAATTTAGAGGGGTCCAAAGGGGCCATGCCTATTTCTGGGGACAGCCCCTTCCCACACCTCACCCCCTTGGCGCCTTCGGCGCCTCGACTCTGCTCGCGCCTTTGGCGCTTGACCTTGGCCCCCCAAACTTCAACTCATGGATCCGCCTATGCCTTCTCCATTCTATATTGACTTTATTTGCCCTGTAAAAATTACTTATTTATTTACTAAATAAACTTTGCATGATTTACAGCGATAAAAGCAATATTATCGCCAATCCCGTTAACAAAATTTAATTGTAATTGACGACGAAGATGTTATACAATTTCTCTGTTGTTACTCGTCATTTATAATTGATAACAGCTAATAGTTGTGTATATTGATCAGCCTTCAAACGAAAAAAAACTACAGTATTAAGCTTACGCAATAGCTGTGGTAGACAACGGCAAGGCCCACGACTACAGAACATACAGGTTTAATTATATCCACCAAGTGAACGTAGTGAACATTGGAGGAGATTAAGAGATTGATCGTTCTGTCCGTCGTTCCGTGTGTGTTTCTGTGTGTGTAGCCTACATAATGACTAATAATAGCACTGACGTCACTGCACCATACTTTTCCCTTCCTTCGTGAAGCGGCTCTTTCTTCTCCCTCCTTTTCCCTTGTAGTAATGTCTAAATCACTTCACTTGGCGGATATATGCACTCTCACGAGCGCCTTCTAGTTATTATATACTCTGAAGTGAGTGAATCTGACCGTCTTGTCAGATGCTGACATATCTGGTTCTAACTCGGCCAACAAAAGATCTTTGCTGTCGATCTTCCACGTCATCCTTGCTATTTGCTGCTCGTACAAGTAATGCCTGCGTGAGATAAAAACATTAACAAAGCTTCGACAAAACCTACAACAGTTTCCTAAGTTCATTATTCCCGCCCAGTTGTTCGCAACGCTGTCGCGCGTGCAAGTTTTGGGTTTATCCTTCATGCGATTCTCTTTGTCTTTGTTTTGTCATACTTTTATTTCGCATGCAGGCGCCGCCACCCTAAAGATTATCTGGCTAACTGTCGACCAGAAGAGCAGAAAAAATCTCCGTGCCGTAGTCCGACCGACAGCAACGAGCAAACCTAGTTTCGTCGTAAGCCTACTGGGACTGGGAGCAGTTAATAGGGCGTAGTTTATAGTGAAGCCATTAAAGAGTTGCCGATCAACGCCGGGAAACATTCGTCCGTCCGCTGCGTCCATTCATCTATATATATCTGTCCGTCTCGCAGGCAGTTCCTCGTCGTGATTTCTGCCTTCAATCGACCGTTAAGTCTGCGCCCAATTACACCGCACGCGTCAAGTACGACCGAATCTGCGTTCTGCCTGCTTGAGTAGTAAGTAAGTAACACGTCCAGGACGTAGTCGTGCCAGAGTGCCGCTCCGTACGACGTTAATTGTTGCACACGGTATTTTTTCTTTAAAAATCTCCCCTCGTATAGAAGCACATGCAGTTTCAGCTGCCTGTTGGCTGAAACTTAGCAGCCGACGAAAACTTTAGTTCGACGCGTCGCCGACTTTGTTAGGTCAACTCAGCCTTCCATCCCTCCGGGGTAGGTAAATCGAGTACTAGCCTATCTGGCTGGGGTTAAGGCTAAGCGCGTTCACCTGTGTCGAGTGGCAGGTGATCCCATATGGCAGGTGACTCTCCGTAGCTTTGAGATGGGCTTCCCATAAAAAAGCTATATCATCAGTTTTAGGTTTATTTTCATCGACACATCACATCGTTAAAAGACAGGACTGACGCTTAGCTATAAAATCTACACTTTCCGCCAGCCGTGAATTTGTCGAGAAATGATTAGTGATGGTCCTGTCCCTAGAAATCTCTAATATATCGACACCCGGTACCGATGTTAACTCGTTAAATAGACCGATTTCCAAGTGTCTTTACTTACTAATCACAGACTAACAACGTGACCGCTTCATATCCAGTCTACAGCAATGTCCAAAATAGAGTTATATTTTTAAAAAAACACATAGAGTGTGAACATGTAGTAAGTAAATGTACAGAATTTAAGACTTAAATACCGGCTTTGTTATTTACATGCCAGAATGACAGTTTCGTTACTAGTTCACTTTAAAACACGCACCTTTGTTTTCAAATTTATTCTAGTAATTGCAATGACGTAAGAAGACGCACCTGCATGTGAAAACGACGGCTGTGAGAATGACTGCTGCCGACACGAAGCAAGCCACCGCCACTGGCCACTCTTTACAGAAACAGGAAACCATACTTCCATACTTAGTTACGAGCTTCGGGTCTAGTGGGGGTATTTAAAAGTGGCGAAGCTGAGGGGACTGAATTTCTCCCCCCTAATGACTACATAGGGGCCCGACATTCTGCCAAACTGCAGTTTTAAATGTGCATTATGTGCTTAAAAATGAGAAATATTTGGAGCCGCAAAAAGTTTTTTGACCTTTTTTATGCTCAAAATTCGTCTTCGACTATAGTCCCGAGCTGATCAGTCTTTAGTCTCGGACGAAGAAAAAACACGAATTGACACAATTTTGCATCATATTTCCGTGGACAACACGTGTGCATAGCCTACATTGCGTGAGAATTTGTGCGCTTGCTTTGTTTGATCTCGCATGGATTAGCATCGGCCAGATGGCCGGTGCCCGACCCAGATAAAAGCCGAGATCTTTTTATCCCACTGCGCCACTAGGCCAGCCGACTGCAGTTACGGCGACGTGGTCTACTTTCAAGCAGCAATCGTTGCCGTTTCTTTTCTAGCAATGGACGTAGGCCTAATCCATCATTCACTACGAAAGATTGGCCAGGCTGAGTTCGCCTACCAGTTAATCATAATTATACACGGAAATGCAAAATAATGCGAAATTGTGTAACAATTTAATAATATTCCAGTAGACTATGTAATTGAACCGTAGGCCCTACGGCGCCAAAGTCTGCATAGACCGAAATCAGAAGCGCGTATATTGTAGTCTGAAATCGATATTCAAGTCTACCGCTATTCTTGAAAGCATATTGTTTTGTGTTAGTGTAAATGATGACCGGTAACGTACCAAACTTGAGCTGGCATTTTGATCCGTCAAAACCACAGGCAGGTTCACTGATGGGCACCTGACCACCTTTCCACTGCATTGCCCGCTCATACAAGAACATCTGACATCATCATCATCATCATTATCATAGGTCTATTCGCTAGTTAATATTCATATGCAAAATATCTAACTATTAGCATCAGAAATTCGTGCCAATGAGATGTAGCTTTACAATACGTTATCCTTTGCGCATACATTAATTCTGTAGGCCTAGGAACTCGTCAGTCAAAAGAGTTTACGGGGCTTGATCTCAAAACTGAAGATGCCTCCCTCAAATAACCAAACTTAACGAAAATGTTTATTTCCACGATCTGCAGTGTACAATTCCTTAGTGTTTCCGAAATACCTTAAGCTATAGGAACTGATATAATTGCAGCATCTGTCTTTCCACCAGCCCAGGGTGGATACATGTACTGTGATGGAATGCTCCAATTTGAGATCAATAAATGTTACGGCAGCCGCTTTTCAGAACGCCTTCGATCGTCCTGCGAAAAACTTCAAGGTCATCTGAAAATCGAAATTGTAGTCACTTTCACAAGCATACACACAGAGTAACCGGTCAATAATATATCGTAATTGTTGCTGTAACCTTTTGCTGCAACCGATCTGCGCTGGAGCGGTAGAAGACAAGAAATCTAAGCTAATGCTTATGAGACGCACGACAGCCTATAGTAGTTCCTGTTCGCAGGTAATCTTAGTCTATTCTCCATCCATTTCGTCGGAATTTACTCTTTTGCAGCCAAAAATCGCCAAAAATCACTAAAAATTTTATTTTAGGGCCATTTTCATGCTAGACAAGACAACAGCGGATAAATAACCACTTTTTATAAGGATACCCCTCTTTGACCCCACGTGCGCAAGCCTCCTTGAACCTAGAGGGTCCGGACTTGAATTACTTAAATTTACGGTCAATGCTAAAAATTTTCTGTGCAGGTTCTCTTAGTTTATCTCCAACCATTTCAGTGCAATTCACTCTTGGAATGCGAGTCGCAGCCCGAAATCGCAAAAAAACTATAACCCTCTATTTTGGGGGTTCAAAGTCATTCAAGGTCATCGATGTTGACATTCCTAAAAAGCTCGTGCTTGTTATGATAAGCAGCATATCTGTGCCTATCTGCAACCATTTTAACATTAGACGAAGAAATAACGGTAGAATAATGCCTTTTTAAGAGGGATGCCCCTCTTTCTCCTCCTCCTCAGTGGCATGAAATTTTGTCACGAAATACTAAAGACACTAAGCTATCATGCTTAAAACCCAATGTCTTTATTCCATTCATCTTAAAAGGGTACCGGGACGTGACAGACACCAAGACAGAATTGCTATAATTGCCATAGCTAATACGCGCGATAGCTAGCTACATCTATTCTAGCTCTCGCGCGTAAAAAAACTATCGGCGCACGATGTATCATAACCAAACTGTGTAAATATACGCACTGGAATATCGCGTTGTCTCAGCATAAAATGTCCGATTGGCTGCAGAGATTTTCCCGCCATTTCCGGGTCACTTTGTCGATCGTCGGGCAACAAGGCGACAACCGTGTAATTGGCTTCGGCGTCGCCGTCGTCGTCGATGTAAATACGATGACCTTGAATACCTGTATCAACAGCAACAGCAACAGCTACTGCCAGTGGCTTCTATTGGATTGCGGCCGGTGAATAAAATAGAGGAGAGGAGTTTTGTTAAGTGTGCAGATCAAACTTTCCCCCTGTTTTTCACTGGGCAATCTAAGCCTTTAACAGGACTTTTTACTGGGCAATGAACACCCTTAACAAAACTTTCCTTCCCGTATGCTAGCTTTCGCGCGTAAAAACTATACATGCAAAGAAACATAATTTCTCCCGTCGGACGTAACGCGTCATGGTCGCCTCCGGACGTGCTCAGTATGAATGTACTAAGTGCGCAGCGGCGGCAACTTTTTTCACAAACTTTAAAGACGGTTTTTTCAAATTAAACAAATACGATCAGAATGACAACATAATTGTGGAAGATGTGCGTTCGAATACCTGGTTCTTATATTTAAAATGCTCTGCTGACAGACAAAATCTATGTCTGCTATAAGAAACTATCTCAAACCATCATTGCTTTCCTGTTTAAGAGCGCGTTCGAGGTTTCTTCACAGTTAACGTGTTATTGTAAATTATCTCAGTCACTTTCTTACTTACTTACTAACTTACGACGCGACATTTCTGACAGCTTCAACAACTCACTTTCGTAGATGCGTCCTTTGATCTTGGCGAGGATTGCCGCACCGTCGCGCACGTCGACTTGCTCGTCAAGCGTCTGACGCAATGCCCTGGCGTACAGACTGACAGCGTCATACAAGTAAGACGCGTAGATAGGCACCTGTACATTGCGCACATTCCACTTGCTGGCGACTAGTAGCTGTACGACAAGTCAACAACGAACTACGTCAACAAGTCCACAGAATATCGACGTAATGAAGTTTTGACGTAACGTAGTATATGTGCCTGACGACTTACTCAGAAATCATACAACTAACGACAAGGTATCATTAAGTCAGGCAAGTCGGTTGGTCTCTATTATTCAACAATAAACGTTTGTGAACGTTTTTTATTCTTTACAAAAACGTTTTTATTTTAAAATTTTTTTTTTCAATAGGCCTACTTAAAAGTCAATGTAAAATAGTAATTATTTAAAATATTTACATTAGAAATAAAGCGCTACTAAAAATAATGACAGATTTTGTATTCAGATTTACTAACTTAATCAAAATGTGGTAAATTGTGAATACGACTGTATCGTGAAACAATAGATTTAGGTAACTTTTTACCGCTCCGCGACAATATTTACGCTGGCGCGTTGCGCATTCACGTCTATTGTACACCTCGTCTCAAAAAACTGCCACATTTATTTTCAGAATAACTCCATGAAACAATAGATCACTACGTCACGTAAAACAAGTCCAGTTAAAAAAAACGGTTTATACTTTTTTGAAATAGCCCTAACATAATTATTCAACTTTTTCCCATAACATTCATTACATCCCTATGCATGAAACAAAGCGTGTGTATTATACCGGGATAGTGATATTAAGATATGGCGGCGGAGTGGGCGCGTTGAAAGGTTCTCTGTAAGAATATTCCCGCGACTCGCTGAGAAAGTCGTCATAGTAACGGTTGCTAGGCGGCCTTGGCAACAGCAGCAGTGCCGACTCAAACGCTGAAACCATTCGCTCGTTGAGTGTCTCCACGACTGCACCAGAACGCGTGATAAAAAATACACGTTTCTGAGGTAACTTTTTACCGCTCCGCGACAATATTTACGCTGGCGCGTTGCGCATTCACGTCTATTGTACACCTCGTCTTAAAAAACTGTGCCACATTTATTTTCAGAATAACTCCATGAAACATTGGTCGATTCTGATAATTTTTGGCAAGCAAAACCATGAACCAACTTGACGTAAGTAACTATAGTTTGGGCCACCTCACCTTAATAATGCCATTACACTACCTTGTAAAATGCAGAAATTGCAGTTTGGCTGTTTACAACAAGGAATTCATACTGTCTAGCGTGTGCATCGGTTCCGAAAATCACTGAAACTTTAAAGTCGTTAAAAATGTGTAATTTACTTGACACCAATCGTATTTATTTTAAGACCGTACGCTGACGAAGTGAAATGACGCATCAACAGCGAGTGAGCCATTCTGGGTCGCGTGTTATTGAACATGCTGTTGGCGAGTGGCGTCAACGTCCATCGCTTGCGTTCTTGCTGGAGGAGGACATTTTGAGCACATGCTGTAATAAAAATGATGTAATGTGGCACGTGTGATTTTTTGAGAGATAATAACTGTTACTCGTGCTTGTCGCTATTTATTTAATCATTTCTAAGCCGACGCATGCGCTACCCAGTATGAATTCATTGTTTTAAACGGCCAAACTACAACTTTTAAATTTCACAAGATAGTGTAGCAACATTAAAAAGGTTAGGTGGCCAAAACTGTAGTCACTTACGTCAAGTTGTTTCATAATTGTGTGTGCCAAAAATTATCAAAATCAGCCGATGTTTCACGGAGTTGTACAAAAAATAAAAGTGGCACAGTTTTTTGAGACAAGGTATATATTCTTCTAGCTAAGCTCAGCCTCTGTTCGGTCTGCAACTAAAAGCATACAGAGTCATTCAAATCCTGCACTTGTGGCGGTAAGTTTATAACATTAAATCGTCAGAGCACGCCAAACCACAGTCAGGGTCTGTTATGAAATTAAGCAAGAAAAGCTTACACTTTTTGAAGTACTTGGTCTGAGTGGTCGGTTGGAAGGTATTGTCCTGCACGGCGATGACAAGGTACTCGCCATTGTTCAAGCCCATGGCGTCCAGCGCACGCATAAAGTCAATCAGTGCGAGAGGATCACCCAAGAACACATAAACTACACACACGATCGCCATGATGCTTTCATGACAGTATCGGACGATGGTAGGGCTCACGTATTGTGTGGCTGTCCCCTTGACCTTTGGTTTTTTAAACTGAAAATTAGAGCCCTATTTCTTTCTACTCTGGGGTATACGTTCTAGCCAATTCTGGTCTTTCTGCACCTTTTCGTTTTCGAGTTAGAAGCTCGTAAAAAACAGACAGACAGACAGACAGATGAAAAGACAGACGGACAGACGCACGGACAAGATGCGTAACGTGGCTGATTAGGGCGACCGCGCAAAAAAAGAAGTAAGCGCAGTGAGAATACAAACAGTTTAGTGGGTTCGTAATCTTTATATGCATTTGAAACTAAAAATGTGGTAATAACTTGCAAAACTGTCTCTTACACTTTCTATGGCTTGGTGAAATGATAGCGGACTTGCGACATTCTGTTGTGATGACAAAAATGGACTTCAAAAACTTAATCTTTTGTTTAATCCATATGGACTTGTGTTGCGCAACTTGTTGTAAATCTGCACAGGACTTTCGATTCGACGTGAATTGCCTTTACCTCTAAACTGTGTCTGATAAAAAAGTAAGCCCCTTATAGACAATGTACAATAGAAATGTCAAATTTTCGTAAACTTAATGCGTAATAAAATGCCATCAAATTTCGTTAAGAATACTGTTTCTTAGCGGAGTTATTAATTGTTAAATATCGATAACAAAATATCTCCATTACTAATATGGTGTTACATAAGTAAACCGCTGTACATTTGCGGAACTCTAATAAACAAATCCGATTTTGGCAAAATTCTACGTCAACAATGCACCATCTATTGGCAATCAAATTGCCAAATTTCAGTTAAATTTACCAACGCAAACAATAGTTACAGTGACGTAAAGTGATCAGTATTAAGCAACCATTTGATTGCTCCTAAGAGTGTCCAGGGATTGCTAGGAAATTTTGCGATAAACATTTTAGCACCATAAAATACATTGTTGTCTCAACAGTTCAATTATAACACGATCCTCTGCAGACAAATACCACTTTGTTATTGTTTAGGTTGATTGCTTCAACAAACTTCACTTTCGATCGAGCGACTGCAGTAGGCTGTAACGCCACATTGGTAACGATAATATTTTATACGATATCCAATTATTAATAACTCCAGTAGGAAATAAAATTTTTTAACGAAATTTGGTAATCGATTCAGCAGTTTACTGGGGATTGAGCATATGAAATATTATTCAATTTTTTTTTGATTTGACATTTCTATTGTACAATGTTTAGGACTTTACTTTTTTACCGGACACAGTTTACAGCATGTTGTAGGACAAATCCACAACAGATCACATAAGTGAAGCTTAGGCTTCAGCTGCACAGAAAGCGAAAAAGAAAAACAATGGGTATATAAGAGCAGCGCAGGTTTACTTCTGGCGGAGCGGAAAGTGCGGTCGACGACTGAAGGCATCTCGTCCAATCCGACGTAAGGCTCGTTGAAGTAAACCGGTTCGTTCATCTGAATGCGATGCAATTCGGCGAGTTGCGTCAACGTCTCGGCAGCTTCCATCCAATTAGCGCTGTTACCCACGACCACCTGCGTCCAAACGACATCGGTAATAATAACAAGATATAGTTATTCGTCACAAATTCAACTGACGTAGTTTACAGAACTAGTGGACCGTTCCCACACAGTCCGCTTTCCAGCGACACATAACGCAACGCAAGCACGTTCGCCAGCGAAATTTTCCGCCAAGCAATCGTCTGCAGAAGCCCGCTAGCGGCTCGCCGTAACGTCCCGCAAGCAAATAGACGCTGAGTTCTATTTTCACTTGATAACAGGGGTCACTTGGACGTCAGTATAAATGACACACTGTTAAATTGGCCGACGCCGATTACCCCAGTCTAGAACTAAGCCGAAAGTTGATCGGATGATTGGTTGGTAAAATATGGCTGTTTGAAGTTCTTCCACGAAGGCTATTCCAGAAACAGAGGTCGTTGGTCGGTCGTCAGTCGGTCGTCAATATTACACTGATGTCATATACTCCTCTTCGCTAAGTCTTCTTTAAATTCACTAGTAAAAACATGAACAGACGAATGGTTTTACCTGAAAGCGAGTCCAGCCGAAGTGCTTCATGAGTGAAATGATCGACTTTGAGACTTTGGACGTGGACGGAATGGTGCGAGCAAACGTCGGATACAGCTGCTGATTGGACACGGCCGAATCGCGACATTTCTATAGAGAAAAACACACATTTGTCAGTTGCCATGTCAACCGGATGCTGCATCGTGAACTAATAATCATACGACTGTGGAATGTCTTCGATTATTGAATTAGCTCAAAAAATCTATAGGCACATTGCAAACGTTTTGATGGTTTCGCCAGTATAAGCTACACAACCAAATCCATTGCAATGTGAACGCGAATATTAAAATGTTTTCCACTGTTGCCATTTTTCATACCAGCAAGTCTAATTTCTACTTTATTGCTTTTATAGTTTAACGCAGGATTTCTCCATAAGGGGTTCAGTATTTTTTCTGAGCCATGTTTATTCCTTTACTATTCTTTCATTCCGTTATTTCAGGTTCACTTCCTTCTTCCCTGTGCCTTTGCCTAATCAAGCTCGGAGAACGCAGTAAATTTTTCACCGGGTTTGCGTGTTAGTAAAACCCGGCTCTAAACCAATTTTTAAAAAATTGAGGTAAAGTCTTAAAGATGACACACCACTGTACCCGTATAACACAGAGATAAACCTTTATTTACCGGAACAGACAATAGGCCTACATAATTATTCATGCTTTTATACAAAGCATTTTCTTTAAAAAAATTCTTATCTTTACTGGAGCTTAAACGCAAACTATCTCTCTGTGTATGCTACTAAACGCTGTAATCAAAATGCTTTCTTCGAAGGTGACATGGTATAAAATAGCATGTGTTTGAAAACTGCTAGCCTACACAGTCATAGCATCCAGTTTGCTACACGATTATAATAGTCTACCGCGCAAGGCAATGCGCGTGTTCAATTATTAATCAACCGTAATGGTACTTACAACCAAACTCACATCGACGCCTCATATATGACCAATGCTTCACAATCACATGCATATAAGATCAAGCTAATTGTCAGAAAACGCGTTGGCTCCGCTAACCGTTCAAAAAGTATCGACTTTCCTAGCGGAGTTGAACATTAATCAAAGGGTGTCACTCAAAGCAAGCTATAGCTGCCAAAAAATAAACGAGTTGAAGAATTTCTGCGTTTCTCTGGCGGTGGATGTGGGAAAACGGGCTCGCGGCTTATAGTCTCCAAAAAATTATTGCTGCACTGACACATGCCATAACTTACTCCGATTCCTGATTGTTCCGCAATAATGGCACGACACAACGCCCGGTGGCTAACTATACGTCAAATACCGTTCAGAGACAACGGCAGCAATCGCCGATGTCGACGAGCAAGATTATCGATGACGACGATATAAACA
>Ga0056128_1000411_pt1 | contig 37555 bp, 29 predicted proteins | sample WorMetLIZISLAND2_FD_71113 | JGI IMG/M metagenome (GOLD analysis project Ga0056128, IMG submission 71113) | Marine gutless worms symbiont microbial communities from Max Planck institute for Marine Microbiology, Germany - Olavius geniculatus... ...
CCCCAAATGCCATTTCCTATACTTAACGTTCATTGCCCTTACAACAGTGTCAGCACTACCATGCTCCACTTTGATGTTGTAATTGTCGTGTACCATTTTACATTTTATGTGCATTACATGTGTGAGGAAAGCGGATAGTTTATTGTGATAGATTTTATTGTATTTATAACTGCTGTGACGTATTTTGTATTTTGCTGCAGGTCGTGCTACTGTTATGAATCTGTTTCGTGTGCCTCTTAATTTTATTGTCATCATTATTTTGACGCAGGTACCCAATTAGTTTGTTTACTACTCATTATATAAGAATCTTTTTGTTAGTATTTTGATGATATCTTGGTAGTTTTTCTGTCTTATTTTTGAAATTATTTTGTTGTCGGACTTGTGCACTGTATTATTTTTTTGTGAGTTAGTTTGTGAGTGAAATGAACAGTCAACACTACTTAAGACGTAATTTTTATGTGACAGCTTTAAAGTTTGACACAGATAACTAATGATTATTCTTTTTTTGTGCCAACCTATGGATCAAGCTTTCGTTGGACATGATTTTTGCTTTTCTGTGTCGTGTTTTAAGGAAGCGATGGAGATTGGATGGAAGCATAATGCTTGTATAAAAGATTAGCATTAAGATACAGCAGCTGATTAGTGATAATTTTGTTTGTGATAATTTTCTTTTGTTTGCAATGGTAATAGCAAGTAATCTAATTATTAAGTTGTGTGCCTGACTGTTCTGTAGGATTTGTCAATGACTGTGATATTCCAGTGTTGTGTCGTGTTTCTTATCATTGCCAGCGCTTGCCAGCAGTGGCTATACAGGTCAGATCAGTGTCCTTAGTTTTTCGATATTAAACAAACACTGATTACAATTTCATTTATGAGCCAATTCTTTTGTATCATATACATTACGTCGGTCAATCAGTGAACCATTTATTGTTTCATAGATAATTAATACACTACACATCTTAAAACACATGATTTACACTTTCAGTAAGTAATTAGTCATAAAAGTCTGTGGAATGGCTTTGCCGATTGGAAGGGGTTATTTTTGATAATAATTCTGTCATTATTTGAAGGTTCAGTGTACTACTGATGATAGTAGTTATTGGAATTTTTAGTTGGTAAAATGCAATCTTTAATCAAGTCCAGGACAATGTTTTTACATGCAGTGGTCCACTGTTAAATGCTGTTATAAGTCACTGAACATGGCTATGAATTATGGGTAACATCAGAAGCTCCACAGTTTTATGCCAATCTTCTAGAAACATCACTTTTTTATGCCAGAAGTTTTTGATCCCTTGAATTCAGAAATGTACTGTACAGTGTTAATGCTATTTCTGCTAATTTTGGTGTTTATTTATCTGTCTTTATGTATTTTACATTATTTGATTATTTTTCATGTATTTTACTGTTAACCTGCGTATCTGATACGGACGTGTCATGTCACATGCACTGTGATGTAATGCTCTGTTCTGTAATAATTGCAGTGTGTATTTATTTCCGTTTGCAGGCTTTCGTTGTCTCAGCAAATTAGTTCGTCATGATATTAAATTAGTTCGTCATGATATTACGTGATATTGTTCAACTGTTGTAAGTTCTCCATTTTTCTATATTTAGTTCTTTAGTTGTTTAGTTTACTTTCAGTACCATGACAGTTGTTCTGTATGCTTTTGCTCAAGATGTTTTGTCAAATGAGACCCCCCTGTGTTGTTTCCGTGATGTGGTTAGTTGGCTTATAAGAATGACATTCTGCCTGTAAGATTCCTCATACAATGACCCACTCACCAGTGCTTTATACCAGAGGACTCAGTCTAGCTCAGTGAAACGGTGAGGAAGAGTGTAAGACACTGATTACTGACACCAAACTGCAGAAAGCAACTAAAGAAATGATCTAAATAAACGATTGTATTGACTGATGAAATTTTTGCAGTGAATAATCCATGCTGATGTATGGCATGCAGCAGTCATTGGCTATGTCATATTTAAAACAATTAATTATTAAGAATTGTAAAGTTTCTGAAATGCAGTGTGGTACATAATTACTAAGTTTGACAAATATATGCTGTTTTTAGCTGATTTTTTGCCAGTTATTAGAAATTGCAATTGACAGAAAGGGTTTTGGTAATTTAGAATTTTTATAATTACTTGTTTTAATTTATATATCGAGTTTGTGAATATTTTAGTTTTAGGCAGCGTTTTGTGTGAGAAACACAGTTGCAGCATAACTGTTTGGTAGCTGACATGGTTATTAGTAGTTTTATGCATGTTAATTTGTTTGTCTTGTTTGTAGGTGTTTGATATCAGCATTCTGTCACTCTGGAGACCAGTTCACTTGATTTTACAGCTGTCAGATGATGTACAGTTATTTTGTTAACCTTTTTGATATTTCGTTTATTCGTTGTTGACAGTTGAGCTGATTAATGCTTGGTTTTGAGTCCACTGGCCAAAGTCTAAACCAAATTGCACATTGGGGCCATGATTTCTGACATGCGCCTAACTACACCATGTCCCAAAATTAGCAGCCCCCCTACAGATAAGTTTATGTAAAATCATCAATACCTGACATATTTTTAGAAAATTTGAAACAGTCATAGAGACAATCATTCTGAACTAGGATTTAAAGTTTGAGCTCAAAGTGGCCACATTTGGCCTCAATGCAAGCTCTTAGTCTACGGCGGGTACGCTGCTGCTTGATCCCTTTGTCAATAACAATGCACGGAACGTATCTTAACGTAAACAAACTCTGACGTCATAATGACGTTACACTGAGCACACCTGGGGCTGCTAAAGTGTGTATGTCATAATTTGGTTTTTGTTTTTTCTAAAAACCAAACTGAGCCAAACCAACGTTAAATTTTGAAAACCGAAAACTCAGTTTCCATCATGTCAGTCAAAATAGCTTTCTTTAGGCTTAGTTTTAAAACACTTCGATCGACCATTAGTTGGACCATTGCAGCAGTAAGCAGAAGTTAGCACTGAGCACACAAAGTAGTCTGCGTTATTTCTGACGTCATACGCAGAGTAAAAGATGGCTGCCGTTGATGATGGTAGCAGTGCAAATTTGACATCTCCTGTTTGGCAGTTTTTTTATATACTACACAGTAAACATCAGATGGTAAAAACTGAAAACCAAACCGAAAACAGCATTTTTTTCAAAAAAAAATCAAAGTCATATTTTGAAAACCACACACATCTAATAAAATGACCAAAAACGGCACTATGAGATGCGATGTTTGAGTTTGAAATGCATAACAAATGGATTTGTGGTTGGGCGTTTACCCTGGACCCTGCTGGAGAATTTACAACACTGCCCCAAACTCTCTAGCTGAATTACTGGACGGGTGCAGTAGAATCAAAGCCACTTTTGATTGAATCTTTCATTGTGGCCCTGATACGTTTGTCCATGATGTTAATGTGATAGCTATGGTATGTTTTGATGAATTTGCACCAAACATGTGCTAGTGGAGCTTTTTGGGAAGATGAAGTGATCAGGCTTGTTGTGAAAGTTCAAGCTCCCAGCGTCGAGTTCTAACCATCCAGTGTAGTTGTACTTAGATCCTAATCTGTTAATATAACAAATGTATGTAATGTTTAGTTAACGTCTGTTTTTGTGTGTTTATAGATTTGTGATTTGAAGTGTGTGAGGCATCTCTCAGGTTTTAGGTTTTCTTGCTTTCAGTTGTTTGTTTGGGCTGTTTTAGGGCAATGTTTTGTGCATTGTTTTTGTTACCAGGTATTGACATTTCCGTGATGATATTGGTCGTGTGTGTAAGTGTTTTATCATTGAGGCTTGTTCGGCATGTTTGTATTTTTGTCATCACTATTAGTGATGTAAGTAAGTAGGTAAGTCAGCTTAATAGTTAGCCACAACATGCCACGATCTCACGCTGCTCAAGCTGTTTAAAGTTGATGTCATTTTGTCTCAGATGAGTTAGAAGATTGTTCCACAAGCTCTGGGCCCGCAGCAGCAAAACATATCTCTGTTGGAGCTGACAGTCGGCAGCCAGTGACATGTAGACCAGGGTGACAGTTTTGAAATGTAACCATATAAGACCGAGATAAACAAGGGTCCCGATTTTGTGGGTCCAAAACTGTTCCCTCTTTGGTCTTTTGCCAAGTGGCAGGTTTACGACAATTTCTTTTTACCAGCTGCTTGTATCTTTTTACGCCCCTTGTCCTCCAATAGACAGCATTATGAGATTGATAACTGTCTGGAGGATAACAGGGAAGATTATTAGAACTGCCATTGTCGATACATATACACAATTATAATCGGCAGTTTTTACAATTTTAGGTTTAGGTCATTTATTTGTGTTTTGTATTTCATAAAGGTTAAACTTTCTGTAAAGGTTCAACTTTTTGTTTCATTATTATGTGTATGTGCAATTTTGCCTGCAAAGGCCATCCCCGAAATGACCTATACTGTGTCGGGCGGGACGTTGAACCCTACTCACTCTTGCTTCTGGTTTCGTAGACATTGAGCATTTGCAGGTGCTTATGTCCTCTTGTTTATTTGCCCAACATCCCGTCCTCCATTATGTCTCATAGCAGTGAATTATACTTCAAGATGTGTCCTATTCGTGAGTTTTCGTTGCTTTGCTGTACTGTACCCGTGATATTCTTGTTTTTTTGTGTGTTTTCTGCAGAACAGTTTCATTGGTTAGCTTGTTCTCCTCCAGACCCACATTTCAAAACTTATACTACGTGTTGTTGCTCACACTTCCTGAGAAGCAGATCAACAAATACTTCTGCACCTTTACAGGTCCCTAATAAGATCAAAGTTGGACTATGGCTGCATTGTGTATATGGTTCTGCTAGACCATCCTGCCTTAAGATACGGCACCCCATACTCCATGCTCTACGTCTGTGTCTGGGAAATTTCAGGACTTCTCCAGCAGTCAGTTTATGTGTTCAGGCTGCTGAACCTGCACTAGCTCTCAGACATAAAAAACTCTCATTGCAGTGTTGCCTCAAGCTCAGTGCAAATGCAAATAACCCGGCATACAATGCAGTTTTTAATTCTAAGTTCAAAACTTAGTTTGACAGTAAGCCAAGCCAAACTGGCCCAGTGGACTTTAGAGTTGAATATGACTTGCAGAATCTCGGTTGTAAGAAAAAGAATGTCTTACCTACCACCTTTTCCACAATTCCACCTTGGCTTCTCAACGGCCCTAACTGCAGCTTCAGTTTATGCTCTTACGACTAAACAACTACTAGCCCAGAAGCGTTCAAACGCAAATTCCTTGAGCTTCGCTCAGAGTTTTCACACCATCTTGAGATCTATACAGATGGGTCCAAGGATGGAATTAGAACAGCAGCGAACAGCTGCCGCTACACCAAACTGTCAAAACAGTTCGCTTTCCTGACAATGCTAGTATTTTTACTGCTGAAATTCTTGCAATTCTTGAAATTCAGCGACTTGTTAACTTGTGTCAACCAGTTGTGTGTTAAAGAATGGCAACAACAGCACTGTGGAACCAGTGTACAACTGTACATAAAATTATCTCTACAGTGTGCAGGCTCGTCTTTAGGGGTGTGGCACTTTGGCACGTGCCAAGGGTCCCGCGCCCCAAAGGGGCCCCGCGCTGCGGCGGTCGTCGCCGCAACGGACGAGGGATCGATGGATCAATCTATTTAATCTTCATCACTTAAGACTAACTAATGTCACAACTTGAAGTCAGTAAAAAATCTAGAAAACGTTTGGAGGAGAGCTAAAATCTAGGGTCCAAAAATTTTTTTCGTTCGCTCCGCTGGCGAGATTGTTGGCCTAAAAACAGTAAAAGCATGGCTATAATATTATTACTTGCACACTTAGGCCTATCCTACAGTTTGTGGTGTGGTGTGGTCACAGCCTCACAGTTCTCTTCTATGCAGTGGCGGAATCAGTGGGAGATACTAGGGCGGCCCCCTTATTGACTGGGTGCATTTTTAACTAAGTAAAATTTTTGCACAAGAATGCATTGTCTGCATGAAATGTCCACAGATTTTCTGGGAAGGAGGCACAGTCCCATTCCCAGGCCCCACCCCTATTCCTTTCCCCGTTCCAAAAATCTGGATTCGCCACTGCTACTATGTGGTAGGCCTATTAAGGGCCCCGAGTTTGAGTTAGTGCCAAGGACCCTGCGCAGGCAAAAGACGGCCCTATACCTAGCTCGCTTCGATGGTGAACTTTATTTGGTTCACTGATGAAAATGTTCATCGTATCAGCACTTAACAACTTGGGTAATAAAATCAGGCGTCTCGCAATACAAAAACTCAACCATCTCGCAAGCTGTGTGTGCTGATGCTCTATCTTGCTTGAAAGTGCACAAGTCAAGCTATCCCCACGAATGTGCGAAACTGATCGTTTAATTTGAGCGTTTTGTGGCTGCAATGGTAAAACCTCATCAGTTTGTCATCAGTGAACCAGATGAAGTTCACCATCGAAGCAGGAAAGCTATTGAGCAACTGTCAGCACCGGTTGTGATAAGCACATGTTTTGTACTCACGGCACATTATGACGTCAGAATTACATCATGACTAGCAAAGAATATTTAACTAACAGCCATATTTTGTCGAAATATTTTGAAACAGTATTTCTTCAGCTACATCTGGTAAAAATTTCGTGTAAATCGATCATTATTTGAGGGAATTAAGCAGAAATCTGCGTCAGATACCGAGGTGCAATCAGTCGTTTGGACAACAACCAGCAGCGTTTTTTTGTATTCTGTTAACAGGTGACGTCACAATAATGACGTCATCATTAAAAAAATTTACGAATGTTCAGAATTAAATTCCCTACAAAACTTATATTTCGGATTTTTTTTAAATTTTGAAAATTAATGGAATGGCGCCATTTTATAAACTTATTTATGGAACGACTCTTATTTTGTGCCAACGGTAATTATTTTTTAGCGTTACTTTTAATGTCATCTGTCGTCATTGATGTTTTTAGTCTTTGAACTCTAGCGTGAAAAAAAATCGCATCATTAGGACCACACTTTGTATGATTTAGACGCCCATTTCACCTTTTTGGCCTAACCGCCCGCGCTCAAAGTATAAGTCGATCTAATCTAAAGGGTCATGCAGTTATCGATGTCTACATCAAACACTGCGCGGATAAAGCGTTCCAGCTAGGTAACTAATCGCTGATGCGTAAAGTTGATTCTGTCATGTGAGTCGCTGTATCACGCAGCCTCAGCAGCCCGGTCACATTTGATTGACAGCTGCAAACTCCAGGTGACACACCTGCGTAGGCTCGGCCGGGTAGTTCTATTATCTTTGCATATAGGCGTACTATAGGCTACCTTTTAATGGACCGCTTGTGCATCACTCTGTACGCCTATTGTGCAGCTTGTCTTTAATGTAATAGCCTCGGGCGCCCGACCACAATCAATCGTTCTGAACCTATAGCACTGAACAAGTTAGGATTACGCCGCCCATTGTTTGCTTGCAGAGCTGAATTGACGCGACCGTACAATGATAGCATATTGATTCGAGGTGTCATCCTATTGTAGTCAACGTTAAGTAGGCCTATGCACCATCCACGCTGCAGACACTGACCTAATTGTAGGGTCTTAAGGGAAAGTTGTGATTACGAGTCTCAAGTGTATAATTATACGTCTATTAACCAGTTATATTTTGTATTTTATTGCACAGCATAATTACAACAATTAGCGGTCATTGCAAGATATAATTAGCTTTTTACGTTCCGTTATGCTGCAAGTTAAATTATGCATAACAGTTTCAACAACTTTAGACATTTTTACTGATAATTTTAATTTTGTGCATATTTCAAAAATTTGGCCATACCAATTAAGAACACGTTTTTCACTTAGAATCGTTATCTTGTCAGCTATTCAGTTAAGCGATAACAAAATAATGCATGTATGGCGCAGCCAGTAAGTGGTTTTTAACCATTTTTCGTTGACAATGTATAGCCCTATCCAGCTGCATATTATACAAAGAGTCGTTCACAAGGAACAGATGTTGCAGGGACGTATCGTAGCTATCTAATTCACAATGCTTTCTTAGTGACGTGAGTTTAACTATAAATTTAAGTAATAGAAATTTTTAAGCACTAAAATTATGTTAATGATTGATTAATCGTTAATTAAAAAATGAAAGTAAAAGTACATTACAGGTTTATATTTTATTACAGCTTGAGTATTCGGACTTGCAGCCATGATGCCTGCACATCGATACGAAGCTTGACAAAGCGTTATGATTAGGAATCTTACACGTACGCTGAGGTATTTTCTGCTCGACCGAGCGTAGCTAGCAGCCACATTCAGACCGCTGTCGGACATAATACCCTCCCGGACAAAACTCGCCTCCAAACAGCGCCCCTTTCCTGTCAAGATTTCCCGGACATTACAGTAAGACATAAGCCGGTTAGTTCTGGTTCTTATGGTTCTGAAACATAGTTGACAAACTCCTAGTGGTAGGCTAGGCTATATCACGCCAATGTGGGTATATGTTAATACATGTTATCCAAAAGTTTTTTTCCACGCGGGCTTTCGTACTGCATATGCTGCAGTGTAAACTGTTATCTACGGATACATGTTTTCCTATAGCTACACGTCACATGGGTACAGATTTGGTAGATCAGCGTCATGCTTTAAAAACCAATGCTAGAAACCAAACTGTGACCTGCTACAGCTTCAGCGTTAAAAATGATGATGAGTGATGGATGATGCGCTTTATGGCGGCTTTTGTTAGGTGGGTCTATCCTGCGGGGGACTTTTGCTCGTTTCCCATTCAGTCAATGCAGCAGTGCAGCTAGACGAGGCTAGCTGTTTTAATTGAAACTGAACGTGAACGATATGCCAGTGTCGGGTGCCCGGCGTGCGTCAGTCAGCCCGTCATCACTGCATCGGCCGCATCTCGGCTGCAGCAACAGAAGCGTCTATGCCGTGTCAGCGTAGATCTATGCATTTAGCCAGGGCTCCTTGGTCTATGGCTCAACACACCGATCCGTCTTCTTATCGTTGGTCGCCCTGCAGGCTGCAGCCGCTAATTACCGAACTAATTGTCACATGTCTCGATCTCCATTGACTTGTCAGCTGCATGCTGTAGTAGGCCTAAATAACTGTATGTCGTCGTCGTATGCGCAAACTATTAACGGACAGACACAATAGGCCCCATATAGGCCTAAGATGTCACTCGCACTGGCGCCAGAACCGGTAATTTAGTTTATTACTTCAGCGATATATTAACGAAGATATGCTGCAAAATTACGAATAGTCTGTTTAATTTATATCACCGTAGGAGAGACGCGATGGTTGAGACACGAGGTACGCTGAAATCGCGAGACCTGACATAGCGAGACCAGTCCTGACAACGCGGCACCAGATATGTGCATAGAAGTCTTTCAGAAAAAAGTAAGAAAGTACAGCAGCTGCTAATCGAATGTCTGTTTTGGACGCGCAAAAGCAAATTTTTAGGTAACCGTTTAACTCTGTCTGCTAAAGTAATAGTCATTGTCACCTCTCACAAAGAGTTATATTTTGACAAATCAATATAGGCCTACACTGCATTCAAAGGCGTAAGCACGATCAATTTATAAAAAAAATAATACAGGGTGGTCGAAAAACGCGCCATTTTACTTTTGTCCATATCGTCAATTATTGACCGATTTTCCAAATTCTTTCACTGACACACTCTGCAGACAATTTGCGATAATGTGATTATTATAGATCCACCATGCCGTAAATGCGTCTCTATACTACCTTGCGAAATATCAATAAAACATGCATACATAACCACAATAACAAACAAACATTTTGGTAAAATTGAAAAAAAACACTCCAGACCAGCATTGCAGTGAATGGTCTGTATGACACTAGACTGTGTGAATATAACACAATCTAGTGTCAAGTGACGAATAATTCATCCCAATGTTGGTCTCTAAAGCGTTTTTATTTACCTAAATTTTTGTTAGTGTCGTTAGTTTTTACTTACAATTATATTTCACAAAGTAGTGTAGAAAAGCATTTATCATATGGTGGAATATAAATAATCACATTGTTGCAAATTGTCTGCAGAGTGTGCCAGTAAAATAATTTTTAAAATTGGTCAATAATTGGCGAAGATAATGGACAAAAAGCAAAGTGGCGCGTTTTTATGGCCCACAGTGTACAAGTGCTACGGGTCGCGTAGTGAAAGTGTACTGAAAGTGTCTCAACCAGCCCTGGTCTTCCCTAACGATATCGCCTATACGAGTAGCTTATAAAGCTACAACACGCTGCTGTGCATTACAATACAACTAGTTTGTAAACCAAAACCTACGTTATTTTCTGATCACCTCACAGAGTCTTATAATACACAGTATACGCTATTTCAATACATATAGTTCGTTTTGGTTCTCGCTTTTCCCGAGGCTGATGCTGCATTTTTAGCACACGCATGCTAATCCGACTTAGATCGGATGACGCGCCGACGAACCATGGCTGTCACAGCTGAAGATGGACATTGTGCGTCTGTCTGTCCCGCACTGCTGTGCCTGTGGTCTTAATATCAGCGTCGCACGGTTATTGACAGCTGCCCGGGTGAAGAGGTTGACACACGAAGTCGTGAGAGAGCTAGGCTACTCAGGCCTCGCTCTCTCGATCGCTCACTCGTCATTGACACTAGCTGCTGCTGCTTCTGCCAATCGCTGCAGCTAATCAATAGCCAACCGAGGTACGCCACGCCGCGCGCCGTTTAATAATCTCTTGTTAGAACAGACGCATCCATCTGCCCATCTTCCTTCCTCTAGGTTGCGAAGACGACGGCCGTCCCGGCAGGCCGCATTACAGATCTTGCCTGTCCGTCTGTGCCGAACTGTCTCCTGACTCGCAAACAAATCGAAATTGGCGCGAACGTTGATCTTGGCAGAACTAACTTGTGTGCCAATTTTCACTTTGACAGTTTATTTATTAAAAACTTTTAAAAGGTGAGCATTTCGCGTAAGCACGGATTCTGCGGTGATATAACTTACTGTAAGTGTAAACGCTTAAGATGCAAGGCCATGGAAAAGTGAACTTTGAGTATAACTAAAATTCAAAAATGCGCATAGCCTATGTAAACGGACGGCCGTAATATAATGCCTGCACTGGGCCAACGTCGATCTTCGCTTGCTTTCATTGGGCTTACTGTGCTTCGTGCGGCAGTGTAATGTGCAGCAATCCTGGGCACTTTAATTTTAGGCTCATGTATATTTTTGTACATTGATGAAAATTATATGTAAGAGTATTGTTTTGTCACATTCTTAGCAATTTGTAATAGTAACAATTATTATTTACACGATAAGATCAACGATTTATAAGCTTACTAATATTATTATGGATATTAAATCTTTTCCTGCCAAATTTAAATCATAATCAAATTTTGCGGCGTCGTAGGTTAGAAAGGAGTCGGGGCAAGAAATTTCAACTTTTCTACAGAAACTGTAAATTTTCCACAGAATTCCGACATAGGCCTACAATAATGCGAGTTTCCGACAAAGGGTACCCAAAATGCTAATTTTGTTTCAATTTTTTTCCAAAATGGGATTTTTAGCGCCAAATTTTGCATTATTGGACGACAATTTTTCGACAAGAAAATGATTTTCCGACAGCCAAAAATTTATGGTGCGCAATTTCCTTTTACCCCTGCAACGACGCCCATGATCGAATTGTTTCATCATCACGCTCGGCTTCACAAATAAAGACACCTATATTGTACGTAGACAGCAAAGAGTCGCGAAGTTCAACACAAATATAAAACCATATTACTTGTACATATTATCTACTAGTTTGAATAAAATATTATAAGAATGGCTACCAAGAAGAGAAAAATCGTCTTGAACTTTCATATACACTACAAAATAGAAAATGGTTTTAAGTTATCCAAAATAGCATACAACCAAACAGACATGATATTAGGCTTAACCATTGCTCACCGTGCACGCAATTATTTACAAGTTCAAGCAAACCTATACAATTGTGAGCCACTAAAATAACATAAATTATAGAGACCTGTAGAAATTACTGAAAATCACACAAAAATTGAGAAATTATTATCTTACAAAAATAAATTCAAAAACAAATAGAAAACTGAGCATATATATACATGTAGCCTACTGTTAAAGAGCATGCAGTAATAATTGTCAAACCACACTCTCAGCTCGCAAATGGCACTATTTTCACAACTTTCGGCTGCAGTCATGCGTCACAGCCTATAGCAAACGATCGAGCGGTGTAGTCTGTGCAATCGGAGTGCGGGTTTAAGTACGATACCGCACTGTCTGGAGTGGTACGAGCTCATACTGCGTACACGCTTATCCACTCCAGCACTTTGGTATAGTACTAAAATTATTGCACAGACCCTTCGAAAGGGAGAAAGCAAGAGAAAATTTTTCAGGGCCCCGCGACGTTTGAGAGGTCCCGTTAAAAAATATTTGTTCTGACAGCAGAACTGATCATCTGAATTGAGCTTACGTCAGTCGTCGGTTATATTGCGATGATTTTTCATCAAATCGGACTATTTTTTTGTTGAATGAATGAATGTATTCTGTATTCTAACCCCAGTGGCGTATTTAGGATTTGGCAAAAGGGGGCATGGCGAGCGCGCAGAGCGCGAGCCTATAACGGGGGTCTGGGGGCGAAGCCCCCAGCGGAGCCCAGGGGCAGAGCCCCTGGTCGGGGAGTCAGGGGGGCGAAGCCCCCCTGAAGCTGAAACACTTTTTGCTTTTGAACGTTCAATGGAAGCCGCAAATTCTCCCACTTTTTTCTGAAATTTGCTGGAACACGGCAAAAACGCACCTTTTCATATAAAGTCGCCTGTAAAAAATTTTCATGGTCGGGCCAAAGGGGAGGCATCGCACCATGGCCCCTCCCCGAAATACGCCACTGTCTAACCCGCACCCCAGACAACACCATATGGCCTCGCGAGAATGTTTTCCGGGCCGCGCTGTGGCTTTCGTCGAGCCTGGCATTGCGGTGCATGCGTCAGAGATGATTCGCCTGCTGGTTTGAGACGGCTGCGGCGGTACAGACACACGAGTCGACCAGGCCGGTGGCTCGGTGCAACGTCGTTAGTTCCAGTGGCTCTTGAACGTCCTCGGGACACGACAGGCCCGGACTGCAGCTTCCCGTAGCCGCGTCATCGTCATCGTCATCATCGCCGTCGTCGTCGTCTTCGTCGTCGTAGTCGCTCAGTTCAAACGTGGTCGACGGTCTGACAGCCTGGACGTGGAACTCGTCGCAGTGCAGGCTTATCGGATACTGCGGGTCCCGGGCGCCGCCCCCGGTCACCTCGGCGACGTACGAGGCAGCGTCGCTCCCCGTACCGCCTTGACCCAGATACCGCACCCCGCCGGCGTCCAGCGTCTCGAGCAGGTCGGCCATGAAGCGGATGTAGGTCACGGCCAGGCGCAGGGTTTCGATGCGCGACAGCTTCTTCTCGTAGGCGAAGGTCGGCACGCGCTTGCGCAGTCCGTCGAAAGCGTCGTTGAGGTGTGACATGCGTCGGCGCTCGCGCACGTTGGCGGCTCGCCTCTGGTCGGCCGTGATGATGCGCCGCCGCTTCCTCTTCGTCGACGGAGCCCCGGCCGTCGTCTGAGGACGGCTGACGCCCGGGGGTCGCGGTGTGGTCGTGTGCTCGTGGTGGTAGACTGGAACCGCCGCGTCCGCTGAAGCCTGCAGCGGGTAATCGTAGCTGCAATTAAACAGCTAAGATTTATATTCGTAGCCTATTAAATGCATTAGTATGGCTGCCCCTCCTAAATTTTGAGCTATCGGAAATTTATCGGAAAATCATCTTGTCTGAAAATTTTCGTCTAGAAATGCAAAATTCGGGGCTGGAAAAGCCCTGTTTTGGAAACATTTGGAGGAAATTAAACTTATGAGCAGCCATAATTGTCTCTGTCAGAAACTTGAGGCCGTCTGTCGGAATTATATCGGAAATTTGCAGTGTCTGTCGGGAAATTGCAATTTTCTGCCCTGCCCACTTTTTAACCCAGGATGCCGCTGAGGACGGCCGTATAATAAAAGGTGTTCAGCAAACATTTTGACGCGCACATCGGTAGGCTATGCATGAATAAATGCAAGCGTCAATCATTAATCATTAATTCCTGAAACCTGAACCTCACGGAAGTACTTTAAGTTATTATTTTGGCTAATCCTTCTTGAATTTACTTTCGATAAAAAATCTATTGCCATATTAAAATAATACTGAAATTTTATTATATAAAGTCAGTAATACTTGATTGAAAAGAAATCAGAAACTGCATAAACTGAATGAAGTAAACTGCACGGTAAAACATCATAAATTCAATTAGCTAATAGTCAGAGTGTTAGGCCCTATTCGGCTACTTACTGTGCGTTGATCCAGTCGTCGGTGACCTGGAATGGTGTCGGGTCGCATGACGTCATCACCAGTGAATGGTGGTGGACGTGTGATGCCGCTGGGTCCCCGGGTGGTAGATCCGCCGACAGGTGACCACCAGCACTGACACGCGTGTAGTACGGTCCCGTCCAGGCTGGCGGTGGGTCTCCCCCAAGGTCCCCAGGGTACGCACCGCCGGGGTAGACCAGGTCACGGTGATACGGCAGGCGAGCCGTCGCCGCCGTCATCTCTTCGCCGTAAGCTCGGCTCTGTTCGGCTGTGGATGGGTGGTAGCCGCCGCCGCTCGTCTCGGAGAACTCGCCGCCCCCGGACCTTCCCGCGCCCGGAAGCACGGCCGCCGCCGTCCAGATGGCCGCCGTGGCCACCGGGCTGGTCACGTGACCGACGACCACTTCTGGTGGTGACGTCACGGAAGGTAGGAGCGGCGGCGGTGAAGCGTTGAGCGGTGCTGGTAGACGCGGGTCTTCGTCGGAGGAGGACGACTCGTGATGGACTGCTGCGGCGCTGCACGGGGACCGCACGATAAAGTCATCCGGTTCAACGCGACCGCTAGGTCTGTCCCTATCCGCCTCTTGCATCGCCACACTGCAGTAACTCTTGATGCTCTACCGGACCAAGTCACAGATTCAACCGCCCCCTGTTGGAAATTATATTTCGAACCACTCTGATTCTAACGCGGAAAGTCGCTGTCGCTGTTTGTTCATTTATTCAGCGATAAAGTTCTGCAAGGCAAGAATTAATTGCTGTCTTCTCGGCGACAGTGTAATATCTCCGATTTACTGTCGGTATAGTTCGGTGCGTATGACATTAGCGCGGTGCAACGGCCAATAGCCGTGCGTGAAATCGATCACATGACCGGATGTCGCTACAGAAGGTATCGATAACTGGTCGGCGCTGATTGGCCGACATCGTCACTCGCTTCGTCCAATCAGCTGCAGCAGCTGACATGATAGTCGCACTGCATATTGTAGCAACCGCTATGCCACGGCGCATATGTTGCTTGTAGGCCTCTCTTTGCATTAGAACTGTGTAGGCCTATTAATTTTCTACCTATACAGCCAACGTAGGTCAACCACACTACTATGCCAGCGTTAAAAATTTGCATAAAACATATAAGCTAAGGTACTCCGTTTCCGTCTTTTGATTGACCAGTCGATTTTTCGTGCCAAATATCGGAAGACTAGTTATTCACATTTTCGGTCAAGTTCGGTGTGATAGGGCCCAACCATATTCAGCAATAAAATTATCGATAAGGCTGTCTTTAACTTGATGTAAGCCTTCAGTAGGCCTATGCAGTCCAACCAACTCGCGTACTCGAGTTATTAGCATGTATGCCTACCGATATTAAGAAATGTTCCCCAATTTTCAAAATTATTTCACTGACGTCCATAATTTCAGTTAAATTTGCAATGAACTGATTAGGCCTAGGCCTATTACAAATTCCATCACCACGCGTCATTTTTTGTCATGAGATTGAGAGAAGTTATTCTATATAGTGGCATTCTTCAAGTAGTAAAATTCGCACGGTCTATAAGTCAGAACGTTTTTACAGTGCAGAGACAGTTTTGAGATACCGAACTGAATGCTACATTGTGCGGAAGTCGTGGGATCTTTAATATAATGTGATTCTGTTAAAAAACAATGAAGTTACAAACTTTTTAACATGATCACCTACTGATTTTTCAGCATTCAAAAATGTTCCGGCTACAACACCAATTTAATAACATCGTTGAACATCGCAGTTAAATAATGATCAGATGTCAGAATTCTTATGTCACTGCAAATGTTCGAAGTGTTCACCACCAGCTCCAAGCAACAACACCAGCCTCCAGTCGCCTTATTTTAGAAATCTTTTACAGCCTTGTCGATCGGTCCCTGTGGCAGGTTATCCCAGATAACCTGAAACGTTGCCTTGAGTTCGGCGTTTCTTTTCGGCTTTGTTTTAAGCTTGCGGTAAGCCTCCAACATTGCACCCCATACGCGATAGTTTATACGGCGAATATAGAGGCCGTTGGTCTTTTGTGATGATATTTGGACAGCTGGCCTGCAGCCAGTTCTGTGCGCTGCGCGGCGTTGCGCGCTGTGTGCTGACGCGCCGTCCTGCTGGAAGATGAATCCTGGGGGCAGCCGGCGATTGCTTTAAAGGAACGATAATTTAGTGATAATTTATAAACAATATAAATTATTGTTTATCAAAACGTCACTTTGTCGTCATCGGCAGTAACGTGTAACCAGTTTTTTGAGCATTAAATAAACTTAGCATTTTTTAAACATCAATAAATTCCATCTATCCTAATCTGTGGCCTTCAACAGCCGGTCTATTACAAGGTTTGACTGTCACGTAGCAGTGTGTCTACCAGATGAAGCTTAGGAATGTTTGAAGAGTTAAGAAGCGAAGCGACTGGTACAGCTTGCATTGGTCTGGAGCAAAACTGTATCGATACTGCTGTCAATGAATGGAGAAAGCGTCTCCTTGCCTGTGTTCGCGTAGTGGGCAAACATTTCAAGCAATTTTACTGCAGGCAGTTGAAAAATGGACAACTGGATGATATGTCAGCCAAAGTGTCAGAAATGTGAACAAAGTGTGTTTTTACGCGTTATGTTAATTAAGCAGTCATATGGCATTGGATAAAAAGTGATATTTCGCTGGTTGTGTTTTCCCTAGGTAGTGCAGAAACAAATGCTGGGTGAGGTAAAAACTGAATGGCCATTTGATGGCAAGTTGTGTCGGGAATATTCGTACTAAAATTATCAAAATCTGATAATTGGTTTTTAAGTTACAGTCAAAAATATCGGGGATGTTTTTTTAGACAAAGCGTACTAACTACCAACTTTCTTAAGTAGGCCTACCTACATAAAGACGCACTTAACCGAAACCGAACTAATCTATTCGCCTGCTGCCGGAATTGATCCCGTGATAACTAGCTTACAGAGTGAGTATTATACCGATAACGCCATCGGAACGCGTTGAAATATCAGCGCAAAAAGTTGACGTCATTCAATTTTTTGTCAGCTCAATCAAGTTGCGCTAAAACTTATACGAAATGCTGTACAACGTGGTGTAAATTAAAGGAAAAATATACAAACATGGTATACTTAATACATGCGTTTATAGCGAACGTAATGCGGAAATAACGGGTAGCGATTCCTGACGAACGATGATAACTTATCTCACATATGATTAACATAAGTATGAGCATATTTATTGCAACTGCAGTGTATTCGAATTAAGTAAACATTTTCAAGTAAACTTACTTACTATATATAGAAGCAGGTATGCACAAATAACTAAGTTTTACTTGTAAGAAGTAATATACACTCGGATTAAGTATGTGCACACTTCTTTCAAATCAGTACATTTACTTGATACAAGTTAATGCATTCAAGTACATTTTCCAAACTTATTTCGACTATTTAGTTTTTTTGTGTGTAGCCGCTATACGTGAAAGGCCATGCTCGTTTGTTCTGTTGGCCACAGAATGCAAACGCATAGGCCTATACATAACTCATACAGTATCTTCGATTTTGTGTACGGTTTGATGAAAACCGTTCGTTGAGTTGACTGCATGGATGGATCGATAACATCTGTTGCCAGACGACCGGGCGCGGAGTCAGCATCAGCAGCAAAGTTATGATCGGCCGCCTGACGTCAGCGCGCGGCGTATAGGCCTATAGACAATATAACCCCCCCCCATCACGACAAAGACCCCCTCTATACGACAAACCCTTTTTACAACAAACCGATACATTTGAGCACACGTTGCCTCCAGTCAGCCACGCTTGTGTCACGCAGCATTCTCTGAATTCGGCATTGTGTCTGCATGTGTGTCGGCCAGCCATTCCGAAAATCCGCCATTGCGAAAAGCCGCCACAGTAAGGGATAGGGTTAGAGATATAGGGTTAGAAATAGGGTTGCAGTTATGGTTAGGGTCAGTGTTAGAGTTAGTACGTTTAATAGCTCCGGTTTCGTCGTCGCTCAATACAGATTTTTAACGGCCTGTCGAAATAGCGGCCCTTCGGAATGGCAGTCTCTCGGCATGGCCGACCCGAATCGTCTACAGTGGCAGCTAGAGTATCGTTGTACGTAGGATAGGGCTTTTAGCAGCCTATAGTTCGTTGACATAATTACAGCAAATTACACTGTCGCACGCAACAGACGTAGCCATGGCCCTCTAAATCTAGAGGGCTGTGACGTAGCGCTATGAACGCAACTGACGGAACGGACGCAACGACCGCTTTTATTAGCTTTTATTAGTCGCAAAGAGGCTTTGCTGCAAAGGGGTTTGTCGCAGGGGTTTTGTTGCGAGGTTTTTGTCTAACACTCACTTAGCAGTCAGCACTGACGTCGCTGGTTAGCGAAGCACTGCAGTACGTAGGCCTATATGTTTCAGGTATTGGATGGGGACGTGCTCAGGCGACTTTGCAATAATTCGATCGCGCATCACGAAGAATGAATTAACGTCCGCAAAAATTTAGGTCAAGCCGAAATGAGTGTGTTTTCTTCTCAAAAATCTGCCGACAATTTTTGTTGAGTGAACTTTAAACTTTCCATCTTTCCAACGTCAGTCATTTCGTCATTGGGGCTACAGAAGAACATATATTGTTCACTCTGGTTAATTTTGTGTATAACCGAATCTTTTCAGAGCCGCATTAACGCACAGGCCAACTAAGCTTTGGCTTACGGTTCCGCGGTTTTAGAGACTCCGCGCTAAGCTGCATTAAATTTGCTCATTTGATTCAAAATGATCAAATTGGCTATCTGATGGATGCCTGAATGATGGCTGGTTTATTATAATTTGTAAACCCAATATATGTGTAATGGGGCCCCCAATATATTTGGACCATGGTACATCAAAGCCTTAACCAGTCCCTGCGAATCTTCTACAACAAGCCTAATAAAGATACGTGGGCCTGGCCTCTGGACTTCTGGAGTTGATCCCGACCTTGACAGAAACATTATCCGGTCATCTTTGACCACTAAGATCGGTTGTCTGACTAATCCGTGAGCTTTTCACCAGCTGAAAAAAAATGATGTGCAAAAATATGACGAGCAAGTAAGAAGTCTTAACAACTCTTAGCAATTATAGGTCTACCTTACTGCAGTTTTAGGAATATTAATTGCGAAAACAAGAAGTCGGCGCCCAATGTCGACGTGACACGCGACCGTTCGTCCAGTTGCCGAGCGTCTCAGGCGTTCATCAGAATCCGTGTTCGCGTTTTCTTGCATACAAACCAAATCCCCAATAGACCCCAAAACACGCCATCCTCATCATTATCAAGGCAATTATCTCATAGCAATTAATGCAGTAGGCGCATCAAAGTTAGGCCTACGCTACCGTCAGCTGCACGCGACATCAAAGTGTCACAAACTGTCTCATCTCGTTGAACTCCACCCGCGGCCTGCCCATGCTACGCCGACGATTATCGAGTACTCATAATCGCCAGCTTTGTAGCGTATTTTGTCATGTAGGCTATATTATTATTCTGTACCAACCACGTGACCGATTAGCCTACGTTTTTACGCGCGATGCTAAGCGCGTCTAGCCATGCGACGTAGCGTTCGTGTGTGTGTGTGTGTGTGTGTGTGTTTGTCTGTCAGTGTCAATCTGTCCGTCACACGGTCTAGCCCTATCGAAACGGTGCAAGCTATACGATCACCATGTCATCAATGACTGTGGTGCCCTATTTCTGGAGTTCAAGTCGTTCAAGGTCATCGATGTTAGTATACCTCTAGAAAGCTCGTCAGCAGTGCTCGTTATGATGAGCAGCAAGTCTGTATTTATTTGCAAAACCGTTTTTACGCGCGAAAGCAGCTATTGCTTTCAGCACGTCTTAGCCATCGCAATTCTGTTTGTCCGTCGGTCCGTCTGTCTGTCCGTCCGTCACACGGGTGGATCAGTCAAAAATGGTGCAAGCTAGGATCATCAAATCTTCACCATCTGCTGCCTGGAAGACTCCAGTTTCAGGAACCGTATAAAGCTTTTCCATAAATTCAAAAAAAGGTCACCCCGAACGAGGGCGCTGAATAAAAGGGGGTGGGCAAATTTTGCGATTTTTGGCCAATAAGTCGCTGTATCACAGGCTGAACGGTAGTTCAAGCCATGTGTTAACGGCGTCTTCTCTTTCCTATGGGAAAGCCAAAAATTCGACCCCCACAGAATCAAAACCCCTGATCTGATTAAGATAAAATTTGGCACGGTTGATTACATCGGCTAGAGGACCCCTCATGCAAAATTTCATGTAAATCTGCGCAAGGGGCTTCTAGGCAAAATAGGTGAAATATACGCCAAAATTTTTCTAGCTGTACATATACCTAATACTAAGTGCTATCGCACGCGTAACAAGAAGTTCAGCTGTCGCTAAGACAGCCGACCGTGCTGGTTGTCATTAACCTTCAAAGTCATCCAAGGTCGATGATTTTCATTTCATCGAAAAGGGCGTACGCGATTTCTTATTAGTGATCAATAGCAACCCTGGCACGATATCGCACCGTTTAGCTACACTATCGCGTACCGTCTTTCAAAGTCATTCGCGATCAATAATTTTTATGAAATCTGCAGGGCGTATGGCACTTCCTGTTAGTGATTTATGGTAACCTTCTCTCACCGTTTCCGAGATACGGCCAATTATAGTTTGAATTTTTCCATTAAAAATTGCTGCCAAACCGCTGCAGATGGAGACATGGTTGCTATTGACAGCCATAGTAAGTCGCCAGCGCCTTATCCGATGGTACCATCGCAGACTCTTTACGACTTACCGTTTAGCCACAATGCCGCACGCTTGGCATACCGTAGGTCATCCAAGATCATTAGATGATTTTCATGTCTGACAGCCAACATGCTACTTCCTATTAGTGATCAATAGCAACATAAGCTATCTCGCACCGTGACAGACGACAACGACGGACAGACAGATAACTTGTACCATAAGCTCGACCGTCACCTAAGTACGGTCGGCTAATAAAAGCGGTCGTTGCGCCCGTTACGTCAGTTGCGTTTTATTTTTCACCGTTTCCGAAATACGGCCAATTATAGCTTCAAACTTTCCATTAAAAATTGCGGCCAAACACCTGCAGCTGGAGACTTGGTTACTATTCACAGCCATATAGGAATTTAAGTTGCCACTTGCCAGCTCTCTCTATTTGATGGTAGGCTACCATCGCCGACACCGTACGACTTATTGTTTAGCCACAATATTGCACGATTGGCATACCTCAGTGCGTTTTGTTTATTTTTCAAAGTCATTCAAGGTCAGTGACTTTCATGTCATTTGAAAGCCAACATGCGACTTCTTGTGATTAATAGCAACCTAAGTCCTAAGCCTTATCTCGCACCGTTTAGCCAAAATACATCCGTTATAGACAGCCAGACAGACAGACAATGAGGACAGACGACAACCGTGCCAAAGTCGCTCTACGGCATTGCTGTAGCGCGTGGTGAGAACTTGGATCGTATGCCATGGGCCCTACTTACTGTAAAATTTGTATGCAAATTAAGCTGCGTTTTGGATGGTCTAACAACCATGAACAAGTTTAGTGCGCCACGGATAAATATATTATAAATGTGCTAATCAATCATAATGATACTTTTAATAGTTTTAATCGTTTCAGCTAATAGTTTTAATTTCTGTTTGACGGCACAGCAGACGAAAAATTTGAAAGAGTTTTGTTTTATTGTATTGATACAATATACTAGTAAATTTGCTTTTCGTGCTTCGGCATAGAGTATCTAATTATCCGCAGCTTAATTTACTAAAAAATACATATTCTATGTGATTTCGTTGTTTGTTATTGTTGTACTATAATTTTCGAGGTATTTTCGCAATATTACGTTTGTTTTTAAGATATTATTACTAATCAGGTTGAAATAATTAATAAAAGATGCCGTTTGAACTTGTTTTTAGACGCAAGTGATGTTTGTATGTTGTCTGTTATGTTTTCAGCAGGTTGAGTTGAGAATCAGCCCGTTCTGTTGCTGTCAAAATGTCTTCGGATGGTCCTACATTTGTCGGCATCAAATTCTGTCAAGAGTGCAACAACATGCTGTACCCGAAAGAGGACAAGGACAACAGGCGGCTGTTGTACGCGTGTCGGAATTGCGACTACCAGCAGGAGGCCGACAACATGTGTATCTACGTCAACAAAATCCAGCACGACATTGACGAGCTGACGCAGATCATTGGCGACGTTATTGCTGACCCGACGCTGCCCCGCACCGAGGATCATCCGTGCAAAAAATGCGGCCATCGTGAAGCTGTGTTCTTTCAGTCGCAGACACGACGAGCACAAGTAAGTTGTTTTGCTGTGCGTTATCTTTCGTCCGTAAGGACGGAAGACTGTATGTGACCAGGCACTATTTTCCGTCTACACGGACGAAAGAATGGCTGGCGAAAGCGCTATCTTCTCTCCATATGGACGGAAGACTACGTATCTAGGCACTATTTTCCGTCCGCATGTTACCAAGTATCGTCGGACATTGTGGACAGTTGTTGCGGTTGGCCATTTTGATTGGCCTTGACTGATAGCCGCGTGTTTGTTGTGTCGAACTATGTGAGTGAAGCGATTGTTTATTCTGATACTGACGTTGAAGAAGTTCATCATTTGTCGCCGATACTGTTGACTTCTTATTTCCGGATCCGATATCTCAGATGCATCGCGGACAGTTTCCACTTCCTGTTTATTTTTCAGTTATCCATTTCTAGGGACTTTACTGTTGCCAAATTCATGTCTCTTTCCTAAGGTCCCCTAGGTTTTGTTTCAGTTTCTAATCTTAGTTCAGTTTAGTGTTCCCGGTCAGTCGTTGCTAGTTGGGATCTAGTACATAAACCAGTTCCTTATCCACTAGCTGTGGTCGGGCCCTGGGACGTAGGTAAGTTAGAAAAATCCCAGTGGAATCTTCTGTCGAACTGTACCTAACACAAGCCCAATGGATGACCACTCTTATTATTTACGTCACTCAGCGATCTAATGTATTTCCGGTCACCTCAGTTTCTACATTAAGTGTCATTTCTATAACCGCACCCATCGTTAGCAGTAATACTGTCTGTAGTGGACCAACCCAACTTCCTACGTTAGTTTGAGTAAGACACAAGTAGCAAACAAATTTCTGTGCAGCTAGCACTGCAGTGTCACACAATTATTTTTGTACAAAAAGAAACACACAATAACACTTTGCAATACACAGTCAGTACCAACCACAGTAAAATACACAATAGAATGAGTCTAAGCAAAGTATATAACTAGTAAATAAATATACATAAATGCAAATGGCACATATTGTCAATTTTGCCAGATATACCACAAACGAGACTCTGTGGATGGAAAATAGCGCCAAAATACGCAGTCTTCTGTCCTTACGGATGGAAGATAGCCATTTTGTGATGTATTCTTCCATCCGTATGGACGGAAGATAACATTAACGAGTTGTTTTCATATTTTGGCATCTTATGTATTAGTATCCTGTGTCATTTGAGGTTATGATTTCCAGTTTGTGCTGGAAGATGCATTTCTGAATTGTCTGACCAGTATTTTTGGTCTGTTGACTGTCAGTTTTTTAGTCTCAGAACTGCACTGTTGCTGTTAATAGAAATATGTTGTTATCAAGCAGTTTGCGTATACTATTTGTCTGCTAATGGTTACAACCTCTGTACAGGAATTTCATTATTGCTGTTGCTTTGTTATGTTTTGTTGTTTGTTTTATTAGTCCGAGATTTAGATGTTGAATTGTACCCACCCAAAGTGCATTTTTCGGAAGACTATATTTCGGCCCCTAGGGGGTGCTGCGCCCCCAAATTTTTTACACGCGCTAGAGAATCACCAAGTCTTACTAGCGCACCCCCCACCGGGGACGGGGGCCCCCTTACAATTTTTTTCAAAGGGGAGTCAAAAATTGGCTTAAAATGCAATAATGGAGCGCTTATAACTTCGGAGTTAGGGGGTTTAGCCCAACAAAACTTTGGCACGTGACGCGGCTCTAGGTTGGGGTGTTAACGCAAGTACGAAATTTGGGGGCACTGCCCTCCTTAAAATTTGGGAGGGCAAAAAACGTCCAAAATTTAGTACGTTTTACGACAACTTTCGAGTTTGACCGCGAATATCTTTGAAAACGATGGAGATAGCGACAAGATCTAAACGGCGTTGACGAGAAGTGCCTTTGTGCGTTGAACAAAAAAAATTTTGTGAAATTCCGTCCACTACGAACAAAGTTATAGGCGCTCATTTTGACCTACCCTAAGTCACATTATTCGGAAGACCATATTTCGGCCCCTAGGGGGTGCTGCGCCCCCAAATTTTTACACGCGCTAGAAAATGACTAAGTTTTACTAGTGCACCCCCCACCGGGGACTGGGGCTCCCTTACAATTTTTTTGAAAGGAAGGTCAAAAATTGGCTTAAAATGTAATAAAGGAGCGCTTATAACTTTGGAGTTAGGGGGCGTAGCCCGACGAAACTTTGGCACTTGATGTGCCTCTAGGTTGGGGTGTTAACGCATGTACAACTTTTGGGGGCACCGCCCCCCCTTAAAATTTGGGAGGGCAAAAAATGTCCAAAATTTAGTACGTTTTACGACAACTTTCGAGTTTGACTGTGAATATCTCTGAAACCGATGAAGACAGTGACAAAATCTAAATGGCGTTGACGAGAAGAATCCTTTGGGCGTTGAACCAAAAAAATTTTGTGAAATTCAGTCCACTACGAACAAAGTTATAAGCGCTCATGTTGACCTGCCCTAAGTCGACAATGCACGTTCGGCATATGCCAATGCATTTGAGTTCGGGCCACGTGACTTTGGTGCCGAGAAAATTTTACCCCCACCCCTAATTTCCTTCCAATCAGACTTAGGGCGCCGGGCGGACTCACGTTGGGCTTTGCCCCAAATTTCTAGTTAATTTTCTTGTGATAGCCTTATAAGATTACATCTCTCAGTGCTTATTAGTTTTCATGAAGTATTGTTTGACATTTACGTGCTATGTGTCGGCTGAATCTTTATATTTGTCAGCATTGATTGACAGTATGTGTTGTTTTGTTTGTCACGTGTGTAGGAAGGCATGAGGCTGTATTACGTCTGCACTAAGCCAACCTGTTTACATCGATGGACTGAGTAACCTCACGTGGACTGTTTGTTCATCTGTTTTTTGGACATTTGCCTGTAATTCTCATAGACAGTGTAATCATTTTGGACTTGTTGTTCTTATCTTATCTAACTGCCAGACTTATATCATCTGATTTCAGACAACTTCCAGTCAACTTGGCATTTGTTATAGTTGTTGAGAAAGATTGCAACAGATGATAGCTTAACTCAGTGATGTTTATAATACTTCACACATCATCTAGGTTTATTCAGTCATCAATTTTGAGCTAGCTTTGAATACCAAAGTCTCAATTTTCTGCTTATTTAAGTATGCTAAAATACGACAGTTGGTAGGTGGTATTTGAGTCATATTTAAAGGCCCATTTCTTCCCTGTCATAGAAACTGCTCAACGTATTGTCTTGGGTGGTTTGTATGTACTTTGCAATGAGAATGGCATAGGCACCGCCAGGGTTTTCAATAGACCTGAATTTTCAGGAGGTCATGACTTCCAAGCTAAAAAATTTGGATGTCAGTGTACAAAATCTGGAAGTCATGCAGTAGGCCTACAAGAAAAATCAAGCAAAAACTTAATGTAAAACAAGACTTACTACATATGCATCACTAACTCACCACCAACATAGGTCGTGGTTTTTACGCGCTACAGCCATGCTGAATAGCACGTCTGTGGCACGATTGTCATCTGTCTGTCAGTCTGTCTGTCACGGATGTATAATTGTGATTAATCAGCGCGAGATAAGGCCTAGATTGCTATTGATTACTTATAGGAAGTCGCATATTTTCTTTTAAATGACATGAAAATCGTTGGCCTTGGATGACCTTGGAAGGTCATAACGTCTTTGGTCATAACGCACTATGGTATGACAATCGTGCGGTATTGTAATTAAACGGTTAGTCATAGAGGGTCGGCGACGGTACTATCGGATAGGGCGCTAGGACTTCCTATAGGCTGTCAATAGTAACCATGTCTCTATCTGCAGCGGTTTTGCCGCAATTTCTAATGGAAAGTTTCAAGTAAAGTCTATAGCCGTATCTCAGAAAGGGTGAAAGATGGGGCCAAGTTACCTATTAATCACTAGTAAAAAGTCATGTATATTGGCTTTCAAACGACATGAAAATTATTGACCTTGGATGACCTTAAAGGTCAGTAGTGCAACAGGAACTATATAGGCTGTGGCGCATCTTCTCTAGCGACAGCTGGGCTTTCTTGTAAAAACAAGCAAAATTCAATTTTAGTAGTTTTATGCAAAACGAAAGTTGCAGTTTCTGGATCAGAACTGTTCACAGAATAAATTGATATGGTTGCCGTGCCATGTCTTCATGAAAGTATTCAGAAACACGACAGTCAGCGAAAATTATTGAACCAACGAAACATTGGAAAACTGATTCTGACGTCAATTTCCAGCTTATTATAGACAAATAAACGTAATAAGAAGCAAATAGATTTGGACGTCGTGACGTCCACGTCTTAAAATTTGGGCGTACGGGCTGAAATTTTTGGGCGTATTTACACCCAAACGTCCGCTATTGAAAACCCTGGGCATTGCTAGATAATTACTTGTACATTGTCAAGCTACTTGTTTACTAACTGACTTTGTAAATATTCTTCAGCTGTTTCAGTGTAGAAGTACATGGGCTTGTTTTGCATAGCTGCTGTAGTCTGAAAGTTTTCTGTAAAATATTATGTCACACTTTGCATGCTTTGTGATGTACTGCTGGTAGGCAGATCTGGAAGCATTTTGTTTCATTGTTGGCAACTTGGCATAATACCTATAACATTTCTAAGATTCAACATAGACTGAGAATTCAAATTCTAAAAAAAGTTATTATTTCCAAATTTTCATGAATTTTTGGCTCACCGTTTTGGGTACATGATTCTGTCTGATGTCTGTTGTCTGTCTGTAGCACCTGTACTGTCTGTAGCACAGTAACATTTACGAAAAAAAACTGAACAATACCAAGTCGGATCCCATACAACCCTCCATTTCCACCAAATGAGGGTACTAACTGACTGTACCCCGAATACTTGCATTGTAAATTGTGACCAAACTACTTTCGTTAGCGGCATGGTCACTATTTACAGTCTATAGGAACTTATCAATGCTTTATCTCACGGTACTATTGTCGACTCTTTGTGGACACCTGTTCTCCCATAATAGGGGTCCCACCCCTAGAATATACATGGTGCATTATGGCCAAACTGTATTAGCACAATGGTTACTATTAGCAGATTACAGCCATTTGCCTTATGTTATGTCTCCAATGTACACCCTCCACTTCCCTCCAAACAGTGATACTGAACCGACCTCTCATACGCATTTGCTGGCCTATATGGTTAGCCCTCCCTAGTGACAGCTAGGATTTTTGTAAAAGGTTGGCTACTAAAAAGTAAAGATGTGCAAAAGGAATTCTTAAAATGTGGTTAAATTTCTGAGTTTTAACGAATTTTAAAACGATAATTTTCAGTCTGTTGTTCACCAACCACCGTCTTTGAAGATAACATAATGTAGTGTTTGCTGAAATACAAAACATTAAGATTTAGCTTTAGAAATGCTCTCATCTCAATGGACTGGAGCTGTTCATGCTCGGAGTCAGAAAAGTCCTCTAGTTTCAAAAGTGAACTTAGAATTTTTATGCACAACAGCAGCTACTGCTGTAGCGCGTCTTAGCCATCGCAATTCTGTCCGTCTGTTTGTCTGTCCGTCCATCACACGGGTAGATCAGTCAAAAACGGTGCAAGCTAGGATCACCAAATCTTCACCATCGGCTGCCTGGAAGACTAGTTTTAGGTTCCGTAAAGCTTTTCCATAACTTCGAAACTGGTCACCCCGAGCGGGCACTAAATTGAGAGGGGGGCTAGGGCAAATTTGCGATTTTAAGCCAATACGGCTGAGTGAGACCGGTCGTGCCATCTGGCACCCTCTGGCGAGTGTGAAAGAAACATCGGAGCTAGGATGGATGACGTTAGATTTTGTTTGCACCGGGCTTTCAAACATGCACCACTGTTGTGCATTCCCCCATTGCGTTAGCCTGGCTTTTCTTGTTTAAAAACTAGTCGAGTTATAAAATTCGTAATTTTAACCCAGTTTTAGTTATCAGTGTTAATTTCACTTACCGGACAGTTGAATTTCTGTTGTATTTTTTCTGAAGAATTCCAATTACTATCTTAGATAAGATAACAGAATGGTCTCATTTAAATAATAAATTATATAGTTATTGGAGTTTCACTGAATGGATGTCACATGCCTTCCACGAGGAACCAGCTGAAGACTTGTTGATGTTCACGCCGCTTGCACTGCCAGCATGCCAATTACACTTGCTGTAATTACAGCAGGCTTTAACTAGATGAACCATGTTAAACTAGATGAAACAGGATTTAGAAGAATAATATTTTTTATAGTCAACTAGTAAGGATGTTTAAGCTAACTAGAAAAGTTTTTAATTTATTGCTTAAGCTGGTACTTTTTGGAGACGCTAATGTTTGAAAACGTGCACTGTTTAGAGCTATGGGCAGCACAATTCACTCCCGGTTAAAGATGTTAACGAAGATCTAAAAGAAACTAGTTTCCACATAGTTATTTGGCTGCAGTTATAAGTCACTCCTAGTCTCTGCACATATTTTTTTCTGGAATTTTTGCTTACTCATTGACGATGTCGTTTCGCATACTATTTCCGCTTGCTTTGTTTTGTAAACAAACAGTGCTAGAATTAGTATTTTACATTTGCCTTCGAAATGTTGGTCTTGAAAATCGGTTATTATCTGAATTAAATGTTAACTGTGATTCATATTTTGTGAACGCAGTAATGGCGCATAGACCGGACTCACAGGAAGAAGCATTTGACTATTTGTTCAAACTGGTGCTAATTGGGGACGCTGGTGTAGGCAAGACGTGCGTCGTACAGAGGTTTATGGGCAGCGCGTTTGTCGAAAGGCACAGCAGCACGATTGGCGTTGATTTTACCATGAGGACCGTTGTCATAGACGGGAAACGTGTCAAGGTATGATTATTTTAGTGCCCCACTTGAGCCCACTTCATGATTACTGAAAGAAATAAACACAACAATGTACAGTATTTTGTGTTGGTTTTATATGTAACACAATAATAGTTTTCGTCGCATGTCTCATACACTGTACATAGTGTATTTATTGAACTGTGCATGAAAAGTGAAACTGTTTATAATGTCACTGACACTGCTCAGCTAATTATAGCTATACTTATGCTCAATTCTATAACGTGCATAAAATGTTCTTGAAATTAGTATATTGGCAGATACGCTAACATGTTCAGCTGTATACAAATATAATTATATCACCATATTGGTGCTTATTTGGTTTTGCAGCTACAGATCTGGGACACAGCTGGCCAGGAGCGATTCCGTACTATAACACAGAGCTACTACAGGAGTGCAAATGGTGTTATTGTTGCGTACGACATCACACGTCGTTCAACATTTGAAAATTGCACGCGCTGGCTGGAGGATGTACGACGCTACGCTGCACCGAATGTTGTACAAATCATTATAGGTCGGTAATGTTATTTTTCTCCAGAGATGTATTTACTTAAAGTGGAATGAAGCTTGTGTGCATTACATCATTAAATTATGATTGAACTTCGTAATTTTTTTGTATTACAAATATTTCATACTATGCTGGTTATTTGGTATTAATAAACTGTGTGTGCTGTGCAGGCAACAAAAGTGATTTGGCAAGCGTGCGGCAAGTGCCTTTTGAGGAAGTTTTGGGATTTGCTGAGAGAAATGGGGTTTTCCATGCTATGGAGACAAGTGCCAAAGAAAATGTCAACATAGAAGAAACATTTATTGAACTTGCTCGGGTAACTCAGAATTAGTCTCTGCCCATATTTCAACTTTCAGACTTTTTACATATAATAATAGGATAATGTGTGTACAACTTTTGGAGGGCACTGCCCCCTTACAATGCGTTAGAGCACATAGAGTTTAAAATTTGGCGTGATTTCAGCCAACTTCAGAGTTTGACTGCGAATATCTCTGGAACGGATGGAGATACTGACAAGCGATAAACGGCCTTATTAACTACGATCCCTCCCACGCGCATTGAACAAAAAATGTGGTGTACTTTGATCCACTAATGACAACGGTTAGTTGGCTAATGTTTACCTACCCTAAGTCGACAGTGCACATTTTGCATATGCTAATGCATTTGAGTTTGGGCCACATGATTTTGTCACCAGGGGAATTTTAGTCTTCTAAATTTCCCCAACTGGACCTGTGACACTGGGCTGACTCACATTGGGCTTTATCCTTAATTTATAGTCTTTTTAAAAGTTCTTAATTTTGTGGCAGAGATCTGACGAGTTAGTTAAGTTAAGCTTTATTTGAGAAACTGAATAATAGTTAGAATGAAATTAGCTTATGATGTTACTCTGTCTTGCATGCACGTATTATGCTTGACAGTTAATGTTAATGATATATGTTTGCTGTGTTTTAGGAGCTGAAACATATGTATGGTGGCAACGACAACAACCTTGATGACGATCAGTCAGCAAAACTTAATCTTTCCAGCAGAACCGTCGACGCCTCCCAGCGATTATGTTGTTAAACCATGCAATAATATACTCTGTTAATTCATTTCTTTATTTACAAAATTGCAGCATTCACTTGCACTTTGTTAAATTGTGCAAAGGTATTGTCTGTCTATTAATTCATCCATAGAGCTTTAATTACTTACTCTGCATTATGCTACACTACAGCTCTCCATATTACTGAACTTTTTTTCAATATCATTGCTGATTTTAATCCAATTTCTATTTTATTATCTTGCATCTTGTTACTATTTTGCATTTTGTAATAAAATGCCAGATTGAAGATTTGAGTGTCTGCTTTATTGCTTGTTGTAAGCTCACATGTATGAACAGTGTTGTTATAGGTGCATTGGGACCTGCTCTTTTTAGGTTTATTTTTCAGTTTTGTGCATGTAAATTTTTATTACTATGGCCAGTTTGGTTGCATTGCAGTTATTTTTCTTTCTTTTTTTGTCAGAACTTTTTGTTGATATTTATCTTGTAAAAACACATCTACTTGCTGATTTTGTGAGCAAGTGTTTAATTTTTCTAGTCAGGAGCCTGGTTTGTTGTAGGTATGCTATTTGCTATAGTGATACTTATAGTCTTATATGCATTTATTATATTTGCTCTGCAGTATTGGATAGATCTTACAGTGATGTGACTTTCTGCTGGAAATATTTTACTACTGTTATCAGTTTTAGTTTCTGTTTAACTGGCTTATTATACTGAAATTACTTTTCTTTCAGTCCCTCAATATCCCTCATTTGCGGATTGCTATAATAAACTTTTATGCTCTGGTTGCCGTGTACATTGCTGCGAATTTTGTACTCTACAGGGTGGGCCATAAAAAACATGGCACTTTACTTTTGTTCATATCTTCGCCAATTATTGACTGATTTTCAAAATTCTTTCACTGGCACACTTTGCGTACAATTCGCAATAACGTGATTATTACATATCCCTTCACAATGTGAATGTGTTTACACTACCTGGTGAAATATCAATGAAATATGTGTATATAACGATAATAACAAACAAACATTTTGCTAAAATTAAAAAAAAACACTTCAGACCAACATTACAGTTGATGGTTGGTATGACACTAAACTATGAAGGTAAAGTCGAGTGTTATGTGAATCATTCATTGTAATGTTGGTCTGAAGTGTTTTTTTTGCATTTATCTCAATTTTTATTATTATCATTAGTTTTTGCATTGTGATTACATATATATTTCACAAGGTAGTGTAGAAACACATTTACTGTGTGGTGGGATATATAACAACCACATCATTGCAAATTGTCTGCAGAGTGTGCCAATGAAAGAATTTTGGAAATTGATCAATAATTGGCGAAGATATGGACAAAAGTAAATTGCCATGTTTTTTGTGGCCCACGATGTAGTTAAAATACGTATGTCTAGAAGCACTGTCAGCACTCAGCAGATTTGACAGTGTGTAGCATTTTTCAATTGAAAGTTATCAGTCATCAGTAGCTATAATGTACATAGACCATGTACTTTCTGTATTATTCATTTATGTGTTCTTGTCTTTGGTCATTGTATTGCTTTCTGTTGTTGATGTTATTGCATGTACAGGGTGCGGCAAAAAAAGCGGCCCTCTAAAGTCTTTCGCTGTTTTCTCAGCAACTGTTTCTAATTTTAATTTGAAATTTTACACATTTATTTACAAAAACCTTCTACATTTAAATGCCAAGTAAAATTTGATTCTGTTGAAAAGGGACGAAGTTACAGACTTAAGATGACCGCCTACCGATTTTTCAGCATTCAAAAATGTTCCGGCTACAACACCAATTTAATAACATCGTTGAAACAACACAGTTAAATATTGATCAAATGCCAGAATTCCATTGTCACTGTGAATGTTCAAAGTGTTCACCGCCAGCTCCAAGCAACAACACTAGCCTCCAGTCGCCTTATTTGAGAAATCTTTAACACTCTTGTCGATCGGTCCCTGTGGCAGGTTGCCCCAGATAACCTGAAGCGCTTCCTTGAGTTTGGCGCTTGTTTTCAGCTTTGTTTTAAGCTTGCAGTAAGCCTCCAACATTGCACCCATACGTGATAATCCATTGGGTTTACATTCGACGAATTTGGAGGCCAGTGGTCTTTTGTGATGATATCTGGACAGCTGGCCCGTAGCCAGTTCTGTGCGCAGCGCGACGTTGCTCACTGTGTGTGCTGACGCGCCGTCCTGCTGGAAGATGAATCCGGTGGGCAACTGGCGATTGCTTTAAAGGAAGAATAACTTAATGATAATTTATAAACAACATAAATTGCTGTTTATCAAAACATCACTGTGACGTCATCGGCAGTAACGTGTAACCAGTTTTTAAAAAATGAATATCATTTTTAGCATGAACATTTTTGAATGCCGAAAAATCGGTAGGTGGTCATGTTAAAAAGTGTATAACTTCGTTGTTTTTCAACAGAATCACATTTTACTTGGCAGTTAGATGTAGCAGGTTTCAGTAAATAAAGCTAGAAAATTTCATATTAAAATCCCAAACGGTTGCTGAGAAAACGGCAAAAAAATTTAGGGGGCCACTTTTTCTGCCGCACCCTGTATTCTTTTATCTTTAAGGCTATTTTGTTCGCGTGTCATTTTTCGGTAAGTAGTTCAAGGAGGTGTCACTCAAAGTGACTCCATGAAATGGGATTTATATAAGTTTTACTTTTTATCCCCTTATTTGCCAATGTGATTTTATTGCATTGGCTAGTCAAGTTCAAGTTCAAGATCTGAGTTATCCAACCTGTTCCATTCACGATGTGCTCTGGCTTGCTAATGCAAGTTTATTTTTATTGCACCACTCACTTTTTAGCCCATTACTGGCAGCTGTATTCCAGTTATTTGTTTGAATGTTCTGAGTTTTAGAGTGGACCATTATGAAATGAACTCACATCGTATGAAGACAGTAATTTGGCGGTTAATCATTCAAGCTGAGAGGCATATTTTCACCAGGTTTGAGGATAATAAACAGTATCCAGATGTTTGCTTTGGAGTGAAATCATTGCTGTTGACTCTACAGTAACAGTTAGTGATTTGTTATATTTTTTTTTTTTTGTCTCTGTGTCTCTTATTTTTTCCCACTTTTCTTTTCTCTGTTAATTTTCTGTTTGGTTTTTGATGTTGAGTTGACCGGGCTGGCTATGTATGACCATGTGCAATGTTTCCTTCAGTCGTATTGTGTTTACTGTGCAGCATTTGATTGCTGGGAATCTATTTGTCATTCAACGTTTGTATGTTAGCTTGTAGTCGCTGTCAGACTTTGTAGCTGTGCTGATGGGTCTGTGAGTGTGCAGTAATATTTTTCTTAGCTGGCTTTGTTTCTTAGCCAACAGCTGCATTATAGATCTGAGTCTGACCGAATTTCTAAGTCAGGCATACTGTACAGCAGTGGGATTGAAGTTTCACCTTTTATTTTCGTTTTAGTTTTTGTTTTGTTTTTACCATGTAATTTAAGTTTCAGTTTCGTTTCATTTTTGAAGGATGTTTTCGTTTCAATTTCTATTTCACATTGTCTTTTTTCATTTCAGTTTCATTTCAGTTTTACACATTTTCGTTTCATTTTTCGTTTTTACCCGATCAGATGCAGTTAGAATCAGAAACAAACATGCAGCATAAGACATGAGAAAATAAAGCATATAGGCCAGCAAGACTTCGCTTTGTGGCTGGAAGCAATCTGTGCATGATGACCGTTTATTTGAAGTAACTTTGAGCAAATGTTATACTTTGTGCTTTTAACAAATTCTGCCCATTGCTCTGAATGCAACTTATGCAGATGAATGAAATAGCTCAGTTTCTTTTTCGCTAGTTGTCCAACTTGTTTATGACAGAATTTGTTGCTCATGCTCAGCGCTACATTTTAGCATTAAATGAAAAATATTCCTATATAGGCGCTCATGTTTCAATCCACAGATCACGTTCGTTGTTACAGCTCAGTGACACAACTGTGAAAACTTCAGATGGTGTCATGTTGGCAGTCATCTGCTGTTGTAGGCTACTGCTGGTGGTCATATAACGAGCTTCAGCATCAGTGTCTGTTGGTCGCTTTTAATTGTACATCTGACTTTCCTGGATGATGCCTCCAGCGACTGAACGACAGTATTTCTGGATGATTGATGGACAGAGCAAAGAATTGGACTACACAACTTCGCCAGCTTTTGATACAGTCATCAAGATACTGCGCTACCAGGCTGCAATTGTTATCAGTGACCTATACGGTGTCATGTGGGACGTTAAACCCTACTCACTCACTCATTTATCAGTGACCAGTCAGATACGCCAGTGTCATTAGATGTGTTTGACATCTTCCAGTGATGCACTAGCGGCGGCCACTGCATGCGCCAGAACCCTTCTCCAGACTGACAGGTGCTCACTCACAGACTCACTCACTCACTGCAGTCATTAACACTGTAGGCCTACTGACAACAGGGATCGTGGGACATCATGCCGTGATAACGGCTGGTGTTAATTACACTGGCAGATGATTGACTATTGCAGTCGCCTGTCAAGTAAGCAGCATCTCTTGCTAACTTTAAATGCGTTGGCAGCTTATTTCAGTTTCCATTTTTGGCTTTTGCGTTTTTGTTCTGTTAATCATTTTGGACATTTTTGTTACCGTTTTCGTTTCCGTTTTTACTGACACTTTCGTTTTTGTTAACAGACTCTGCTTAAATCCTTTTCTGTGGATTTCCGTTTTTGTTGCCATTAACTTAAATTACACTGCTGTACAGGCAATTAGATTATGTTTTTGTAGTGGTCTGGCTGTCTCTGTGCAAAAAGTTCCAAAAATTGTGAATGGATTTTGATGATTTTCACGAAAGACTGCATTTTTGGTAGGGACAAATAATTAGTTTTTTGGGAGCTCTGGATTCTTTTTCATGTCTTGGGTTATTATCGAAAATGCTTTGTCATTAACAGATAACGTGTAAACTGGCATATTACAGTGTGTAGCAATTTAAGGACAAAAACTTACTAGCCAATATTGACAATGATTAACTACTGTGATTTTGTGGAGTATTCTAGTCTTGGCAGAGGTGTGCACTTTGCTTAATCTTGTCTAATTTTAATTGTATGAATGTTTCTCTGTGTTGTGCTTAGGCAGTTGCTAGTTTTGTCATTCTTTTTTAAACAGATCCTGTGTCACAATAGGCTGAAATTATCTGATTACAGATCAGTCATGATAGCTGTTGTATTGCTAAGTATTTTTGTGCTGCATGTATCATATTCTGCTGATATGCATACACATCTGCATATGTTACTGGTGAATACACAAGGTTTTTGATCAGTTTGGTGTTTGCTTTTATTTTATTTAATTTAATGACAAAGGGCCACAGCCACTAACATGTCACAATAAAATAACAGTACTATACATAAATGAATGTCTCTGATAACACATGCATGTCCATAAATTATGATAAATTAAAGGTCTCTGGATTGCTCCATGAAATACGGAAATTTTGTTATGCTAACTCAACTGACAACTGACATTTTAAGAAACACAGACTTCAATAATTATGATTGAAATTTTTATGGAAGTCTCACGTAAGTGGAAATATTTCAATGGAACTTAATTACTTAAAAATAATCTTTCAGTATTTATCATACTATGTTGCCATATGTTAACTTTTGCAATTTATTAGAAATTATGCGCATTTGCAGTTGTACAAGTACAATTTATGTCTGCAGAAGACCATCACTTGGTTCACTAGGTGCTGGAAAACCGGTCAGTCCTTTAAGGTAATTTTAGTCTTTTAATTTTTTTTTTAATTCAGGTTTAACGTGGTATTCAGAATTTTCCACCGTGACCCAATGGGCCCCAGACTACTCTGTTCTACTAGATACTAATTTTACAGTATATGGAGCGTGCTCCCTATACTGTGCTAACTTCAAAGTTCATCTTTTAACAAGCTTATCGGTACTCGGAAGTTCACTAGTTTGCTTACTACTACTACTCGGGCCCATTCGTTTTTAACCAATGCTTTGAATATTCTTTGCTGCTTTTGTTTGTTTACAGGGTACTATTTTTTCGTTTTTTTTGCAGTTTTATTTTACTTTATTTGCCGTTCCATACATATAATATGTTTTGTATAATATGTATTGGTACTGTACTGATTATTGAAATTATTTATAGAAAATATCCGATCGTCTGACAACATACTGAAACCACATTTTGGTTGATCTGGCCGTTACCGATGTATACGCTATTATAGATGCATAGAAGAAAAAGATAATAGATGCATATGTTTGGTAATATAGGGCCAAAGATATTACTCTTAACTGTTTATATATTATTTTGGTCATCATCATCATCATCATCATCTCTCTTTAATAAACCAGATTGACAAAATGCAATCATACATAACATAAAAAAGACATTAAAAAATCTGATAAATGTCATTGAATAGAACTTTGTCAAATGATTACTACTGTAGTGTGACCGTTAGATGAAAATTGCTAACTAATAAATGTCTTTGAATAACATTCTGTTTATGTAATTTCTACTATCAGTCTTGACAGATAATGTGAAAGAATGACTCCGTGGTCGGAGATTGTAAGTGCG
>Ga0056128_1000412_pt1 | contig 37551 bp, 24 predicted proteins | sample WorMetLIZISLAND2_FD_71113 | JGI IMG/M metagenome (GOLD analysis project Ga0056128, IMG submission 71113) | Marine gutless worms symbiont microbial communities from Max Planck institute for Marine Microbiology, Germany - Olavius geniculatus... ...
TTGAGGGAATGTCGGGCATGGCATAAACTACAAGTGATTAAATTTTGGGGGTGATCCGGCAGGAATCCTGGATTCTGGATCACTTTGAAATTTTCGTTACCATTGCGTTAAAGGGGGCATAAGAGAACCGCTGGCAAAGTGAATATGGTGACGCTACCTGGCGAATAGCATTGCCTTGGCGGAGGTACCTGCGGGCTTCGACTGCTTTCTAGTTGACGATATTTTCACTGCAAGAGATTAGAATAACAACAAGAGGTGCCGGTGAATAATTTTGGAACTCCGTTTGCGGCGAAACTGGACTAAAAAGCTCTCCGAATGAGAATCAATGAAATTAGTAACTGTGACGTGCTATACAATGCATGCGTAAACTCATTATTTGCAACTCTTTATGAATAGTAAGCTTACGTGTTTCTCGATGTCACTGGACGCGACGAAGTTACTGTCTACTTTTGTGCGATTTTGTCAGTAACTTCGGAAGCGGTCCCAGTGCAGGACGCACGTTCGTCAGTGGAAATCATCCAAACTCAGTCGTCACCAAAGAAGGTTTGACAATGATCGTCATCAGAGGCAACATCTGTGATCAGACGGTAAGTACGCGCAGGTCGCAGAATGCATAGGGCCTGCGCATCAGAGGTTAACCGGGCTACATATCGGGCGAGGCTGAATTACCAGCCTCTAGAGTGGCGGAACACTGATGTCCATAAATCGACCCATCTGATGATCCGAGTTCTGAATCTCAACAGATTGTTTTTGAAAGGTGAAAGATATTAACGCCAAAATTAAGCTGTGTTTCATTTCAAGTTTCATTTCATTCACAAATGCGTAAACGGCCTACAAAGAAAGGCGAATAACACGAACCAAAAAATCGAGTTTTAAAGAAGTGCCTTTTTAGATGTCGGCACTGAAGCCGTCGACACGCCACCGTTGTGTAAACAAATACAATAACAAACAATAGTTTTAGCAAAACTGATAAAGTCGTGTGTGTAGTTTTGCATCAAGAAAACGATTGTCGAGTGAAAAAGTTTATCAAAGATTATTCGAACAGGAACAGACAGACAGACATACGGACGGACGGACACAGTTAGCATAGACTCATGGTGCGGGTAAAAACGTGACTGTACGTACTACTGCACTGCTGGAGCGGTTAATACCACGTTTACACTATCGAGCAAACATCGAGCAAACGTCGACCAAATGTATTCAAAACACACGTGCTAATTGTTCGACGTCTGCTCGACATCTGCTCGATGTTTGCTAGCATTCATCCAGCTAGCTCGAGGAGCTATGGTAATTAGCGTGCTAATTAGGAGGGCGGGCGGGTTGTAATTGGAAGGCCTATATAACACATGATCAGCTCTAGGCTAAGCCTAAAGGAGAGGTCACACTGGCGGTCCGGACGGTTAGTGTTTTTGACGACCGTTTGGCCGGCCGTCCGGACCGCCAGTGTGACCCCTCCTTAAGCCTATACATTTGAGCCAGGAGGCGGGGTTCCATCAGGTCTGCTTGATGTTTGCTCGATGTCTGTTCGAAGTTCGCTCGATGTTTGCTCGATCGTGTAAACGGGGTATAAGCGAGCACCACTCCAGACGGTGCGGTATCGTACTTACACTACGCTCAGATGACCTAGACCACACCGTCGTTTGCTTTATGACGCGTGACTGCAGCTAAAAGTTTATTAGTGCAAGCTGAATGTGGTGTAACTGATAATGCACTGTGGCTGATAGGTTGACGGGCTGGCAAACTCAGTCGGTGCCGACTTCAAGCTGAGCAAGGGCGCACTTTCGCGCTCGATCCTGAAAGGCGCGGGTCCACAGATGCAGCAGGAGCTGGATTCAGTCAAGCCGAGAGGTCGTCCGCGCGCAGGTGACGTTGTCGTCACAAGGGGTCGTGGTCTCGGTGTCGCGTGCGTCTTTCACGGCGTCCTGAAAAAGTGGAGGAACGGAAAAGACGACGCCGAGGCCGTGAGTTGTGTTATTACAATAGGCCTACTGGTCAATTCGTGCAGCAGTTGTAAATAATTAGCCGTTTGCATTGAGCCACGCGCTACACTGAAAATGGCGCAAACCCCGGTAGGCTCACTGTGATAACTATACTTAGAAATGCATTTGATAAATGTCTGTTTATTTTGTTGGCTGAAATAATACAGATGGGCTGTATAATAAACTAAGAGAAAGTGGACCATTAATTTTGTTTTGGCATAGCTCGAGCACGATAATGTATGTATCATGCGCATATTTCGAAGCGTAGGCCTACGTTTGTCGTATTCCTTGTAGCGTGTATGTGAACGTAATGCGCTGTTCTTTAGGTTCTTCGACACTTCGTCAGGAACGTACTGGAAGCGGCTCATAGACGTCGTCTGAAGACGCTCGCCATTTCGGCTGTCGGAACAGGTGCTCTGGGATTCCCGGCCGATGTGGTGGCGGGCTGCATGTTCGACGAGTGTGACAAGTTCAGTGCGAGTCACTCGCAGCCGCGGGCGTCGCTCGGTGAAGTACGACTAGACATCTACGAGAAAGACCGGTCCATTCTCGACGTGCGTTTGACTGCGAGTCGCAGTAATCATCTGTGCAGTGCTGGCTTTACACTGGCCATTCCGGCTGTCGGAACAGGTGCTCTGGGATTTCCTTGTAATGTCGTCGCCAGCAGCTACAAGTGCGATAATTTCAGCGCGGGTCATTCGCAGTCGCAGACATCAGTCGCTGAAGTTCGATTCGTCATCCACGAGAAAGACCAGTCCAATTTCGACGTACGTTTGACTGCATCGCTAAAGCAGCTCTATTCGTTTATGCACTGCTTAGCATAACTGTAGGGTGTCGGAGAGGTCCCGGGTTCGACTCCCGGTCCAGTCGCTTTCAAGTGGTCAGCACTTTGATGGGTGACTGTCAGCAGACAGATAAATCATCGAGGTATATAACCAACACCAAAGTAAACTCAGCCTTTCATTCCTCCGAAGTATAGGTAAATCGAGTACCGACCTTTCTGGTTGGGGTTAAGGCGGGGCGCGTTCGCCTGTGTTAGGTGGCAGGTAACACTGTACGATTCCATACGTCAGGTGAGGCTCCGTAACTCTAAGATGGGTTTTCAATAAAAAGCTTTATACTTTTTTTTAACCTTTACCGCACTGTTTATGAATATTTTCGAAACAGCTGCGCGTGCACAAAACTCAGTGAGGTGTCGCGGCAGGGGGCAAATTGCCCTTCACTTAAATTTTAGCCAGATTTTCTTTCTTTAGTTGCATTTTTTGGAGACAAAAAAAATTGGAACTGATAATTTTAGCCAAATTTTCTTTTTGTCAACAATGTTTTGGTAACAAAAAAAGAAAATTTGAACTGACAATTTTGATGTGGGAAAAATTTGGGGACAATTAAAAATTGAGCGCCCATAATATCCTTTCTCGGAAATTTAAAGCTGTCTGGCTCTGAGAAAATGCATGACGCCGCTGACTAAAATTATAATTGCATTAATTAAAAACCGAGCACACTTTGACATTTCAAAGGGAAGTTGTTTTAACGAAAGAAGCAGATGAGTGTCAATGTTTAGGTTACTGTGCATACTAATAACCACTAGGTGTAAAAAAAACATCCAAGCTTTCCACAGCTATCAGCACAGTTCGACATCCATCCGACCGTTCTGCTGCCGATACAACGTCATCAACGCTTAAAGATGAGGTCTAGCACGTCTCCTCAGAGTCACATGGTACACCGGTTTTGATAAGTGTGGAGTTTAATTCTGGAGCTAAAGACGCAGGTACACATGTCAGTCAGTCATATGGCCAGATGCCGAGGTTACTTCGAGGTTGAACCTCCGGCTTGAGGACTGCTCTCTTGCGTTTCAAGGAGTCGACTTGCGAAACTTCGAACTGGGTGACGATGAATCCCTAACCTGACCTGGCCTGAGATCATGTCAAGTGGTTTTGGCGATTTCATTATTAACGGCAATTTTTTAGAATGCTACGTCAATGATATTGTTAAGCTATATGTTGCAAGAATTGACGACTCATAAACTACACTTGAGGCATAAAAAACACACGATTTTTTTTTATTATAACTTAAAGAAAAGTGATCCAATTTTAATAATTTTTGGTACGAATATTTCTGATACAACTGGCCATCAAATGACTGTTTAGTTTCCCGCCTCACCTATTATTTGTTTCTGCATTACCTGGAGAAAGTAAACGAACAAAATATTGCATTTTTAAGCACTGGTGTTATTGCTTAATCAAAAAAACACAAAACACTTATTTTGTCCATATTTTTACTATTTTAGTTGAGTTTTTTTTATCTAATTATTTATTTTTAACAACTTAAAAAATGTTTGAAATGTTGGCCCATGAACATGGGCTCGGCTCGGAGACGCTTTCTCCATTCGTTGATAGCAGCGTCGATAACATTCTGCTTCAGACCAATCCGGACTTCACCAATTGTTTCTTGCATTTATCAATATTCCTGAATGTTAGGCCTATTTAATTTGCTGTTGCTGCACAACAGTCAAACCTTGTAATTGATTGGCTGTTGGTGGCCACATATCCAGAAAGATGAATTTTTATAGTTTTTTTGTTGATTTTAATGCATATTTTGTCTGTTTTGTTTTACCAGGTAGTGCAAAAGCAGATGTTGGGTGAGGTGGGAAACTGAACGATTATTTAATGGCCAGTTGTGTCCTAAATATGTGTACCAAAAATTATTAAAATTGGATAATACTTCTTCAAGTTATGGTAAAAAATTGGTGTGTTTTTATGTCCCACAGTGTAGTACGCTGTTTGATGACTGTGGATGCTCATGCAGGCGTTCACGCGGAAACTGACGGAATTCAAGCAGACGCAAGACTCTTACGTCAGCAACAACCGACACGACGACGGCGGCGGCGACAGCAGTGATGAGACATCTGATCTTGCCGCTGAATTTGCCAATATTATACCGAAGCTCTTGAGTAAGTAACAAATTTACGGCTCGCATGCACGTAAGAAAAAGTTTAAGTCAATTATAACGCCGTCCTGTAACATGCACACTATAGCCTATTCAACACAGATGACTCCCACTCTGCAGCAGGGACTCACATGATGTGATAACATTATTTAAAATAATTTCGTGACCTACTAGCTCTCCTATCTCTCACTATAGTGCCTAGAGTGTTTTATAAGTTTTCGTAATCTCACTTCACTCAATAGCGTGACGACAAACAGCGTCTCGCGTTTGTAGGCTACATCACACGTCGTGCGTCCAAGCAAAACACGCCGTCGATTAAAATCATAAAATAAGTACCTTTTAACACAATTTACGGTGCATAATGCCTCGCGTAGATCGTGTTAAAACCTATATCTTCATGTTCATGCACTATGTGTAATATTTAAGTTTTGCCATTTAGCACCACAGGTGCCGCTAATTATGCCTCACCATTTTCTTTAAGGTGCCGTACAGTGTAGGCCTATAGGCTTTAGTGTAAAACGCTTAATTATGCTGCATTTTTATTTCATATTTAGCGCAATACGAACTTAGCGTTGGGTGCATTTTTATGTTAAAATTGATAGTTTTATGCTTCAGGTGGTCTACAGGTACGTCAGCGACGCGCATCCACAGAAATTCAAAGATTAGGTAACTCAAACAAACTATTTTTTCAGAAAATAGTTTATCTATGTCGTTATTAGTAAACTTATTCACTGCATTTAAGGGTTGACCTAACTTGGCGGTGGGCTGTAAACACTTTAAAGGAAAAGGATGAGTTACGTTTTCGTAAAGTAGTTTATCCGTGTCGTTAATTAGTAATGTTTCCACTGCATTTAACATGGCACTGCGCTGTAAACATTTTTTTAAAAAAAGGGAAATAATAGGCGTAAGCAGAGTTTACAAGTTTCATGATGACGACCGGACAATGAGCAATAATTAATGCTAATCAGCACAAGGTGGCAGAGGCGTCGCTGGTTAAAAATTTTGTGGAGAAAGCAAGAAGTTCTAATTTTCCGACAGAATGCTGGAAAATATCTGACAGGGAAAATATCGGTGCCATGATATGTGCTCAAAATTGTAGTTTTGCCCCTGAAGTTTTCTAAAATGGGGGTTTTTAGCCCACAATTTTGCATTTATGGTTAAAATTTTTTTCCACAAAAAATTTCTCGACAGTGCTAAATTTAAAAGGCATTACCTCCGTACTACGTCGCTACTGTTAAGGGCGCGAAAAAATGAGCCGGAAATTGCTCGCCTTTTCTGTTATTTAGCGCTATAGGTTTGGTGCGTATTGTGTTGACGGCGCAGTGTGGAATGTTTCTGTTGAAGGTCTGACACGTCCGGACACTTGGGCTGATCCGGATCCACGTGATCCGTACAGACGGGTGCAACTATCGCCGAGCAGTCGCGAATATGAGGACGTTCACAAGAACATTCTACAGACGGCCGGATCAAGTCTGAAGCAAGTCATCAAGGTATGTTGTTCGCGAGCTGCAAGCTGTAGCAAACCTTACATCGGGCAGCGTGTCTGTGGCTGTCTGTTGGACTTGTCGTCTGCCTGTTTTTGTGTCTGCTGTCTGTCTGTCCGCGTATCCCATGACAGTACACAGTGTTTTATTAAAAAGGTGTTTTTGTTCTTTCTTTCATAATACACTCAAATGATGATCAATTTACGCGAAATTATGACCAGTTGTAACTGAAGAAATAATAATTCAAAATATTTTGACAAAATATACATGTTGCTAAGTGCTGATGCGGTGAACATTTTTTGTCAGTGAATCAGAAAAAGTTTACCATAGAAGCACGGTAGCAACTGACAGCATCAGTTGAGACAAGTAAGCTTGTAGTCACAACACATTATGACGTCAGAATTACATCACGACTTGCAAAAATATTTTACTGACAGCCACGTTTTGTTGAAATGTTTTGAATTATTATTCTTTTAGCTACAGCAGCTGGTAAAAATTTCATGTAAATTGGTCACTATTCGACTGAGTTACAAAAGAAACAAAAAGGGGCTCTTTTGAAACACTGTGTAACTGACGCACGACGATATGACGATCAAAAGCGTTAATTGGGAAGGGAGTAGGAAAAAGTGAACGATTTTCTGTCTCCTACCAGGAAATTATGTGGTGCTAAATTTAACATTTCTGTGACAACCAATTTAAAGCTGTGATAGGCCTAATTACACATTATCCGTAAATGCAGGGGGAAAGAGAACGGATGTGCCAAATGGAAAATTCGTGGATGTATAATGTCAGTGCTGTCACAAAATTGCGTGTCTTACGGCCTCGGGTGTGCATATTCAACTGTAGACTAGAGAATTATTGTCATGCAACAGCAAGTCTAATTTTATGCTGTTTGCGCTAGCGCTCCAAATCATTTCTGTTTATCGCTTTATGAAGTCATAAATTAGTAAATTACAACGACGTCACACTTACGTTTCAAGCTCGCACGAGTATGAGAGAAATAAGCGTTTTACTGGCGTATAGATTTAGTCAAATTTTAGTATAATATATTCTAAAAATGTATCGCCTTTTGTAGTTAAAATTTGTGAGTGAATGATGTTAGAGTTATGCGACAGTTAGTGTCACTCAGTTAGTGACCACTGGCAATGTTAATTAACAGGGTTTGCTATTTTTTTTTGTTTTGAAAGGTGAATTACACTTTGAACCTAATTTCGGGAAAATTCGTTTACCACAGAGAGTCCCATTGTAAATATGTGAATTTGCAGCGCAACGAAATTTGATTTTTAGTCTGCCCGGAAGCGATAGCTTGCGGAGGCGCACAAGTTTTACTGCAGATGTTTTATTTGTTTTCAACGCGAAATCTCCGCGATGCGTCGGCCGATCGGCGCAAAATTTTGCAACATGGTCAGTACTAGGCCGAATTTTATAATGCCGGTCCAAAATTTCGGGGGCCCACCCCCAAAAAATTTTAGGGGCCAAAAACGTGCAAAATTTGGCCCGATTTTAAACGACTTCGAAATTCGGCGGCAAATATTTCCGGAACGGATGAAGACATTCAAAATCGGACAAATATTTGATCTACCGCGATTCATCCCGCGTTAGGCGAAACAAGTCCGGTGAAGTTTGATTTAGCAACCTTAAATATCTCGATGTGGAATCATACCTACCCAAATCGACTTATTCGAAGACCATATTTCGGCCCCTAAGGGGCGCTGCGCCCCCAAATTTTTACACGTGCTAGAGAAAGTCTTACTAGCGCATTCTTCACCGGGAACGGGGGCCCTTTTACAATTTTTTTCAAAGGGGGAGTTAAAAATTGGCTTAAAATGTAATAAAAGAGGGTTTATAACTTCGGAGTTAGGGGGTGTAACCCGTCGAAACTTTGGCACTTAACGTGCCTTTAGGTTATGGTGTTAACGCAAGTATAACTTTTGGGGGCACCGCCCCCTTAAAATTTGGGAGGGCAAAAAACGTTCAAAAATCGGTGCGATTTACGACAACTTTCGAGTTTGAGCGCAAATATTTCTAGAACCGATGAAGAGAGCGACAAAATGTAAACGGCATTAATGAGAACGATCTTTCCGGCGTTGAACAAAAAAATTTTGCGAACTTCGGTCCACTACGAACAAATTTATAAGCGTTCATGTTCACCTACCCTAAGTCGACAATGCGCGTTCGGCGTATGCCAATGCATTTGAGTTCGGGCCATGTGACCTTGGTGCCAGGGAAATTTCACCCTTCCTCCCCTTAATCCCCCCAATCGGAATTAGGGCGCCGAGCGGACTCACGTTGGGCTTTGCCCTAAACTTTTAGTTTTTTTATATTTACACTGCTCAGTTATTTATTATTTCCAATAATTAATTAGAGCACGCGTCATGTTGTGGGTGGCAGATCGAGCGCATAGAGAATTACAACCTGTGGCAGTTGTACATGGTGCACCGAGACACGATGCTTAAAAACAACCCTCCCGGCAGTCAGGTGGAACGACTTCTCTGGCACGGCACTGCTGCAGAGTCACTGAACAACATCTATGCTGGAGGACTGAACAGGAGCTACTGCGGCAAGCACGGTAAAAACGCTATGCAGTGCGGAGTGTAATCTTAAACGTGTTCAAATCGCTTCGAGCCATCTACTGCGGTGTTTTTTTTCTTATCCGGTAAAAATTTTTATAGTTGTTGCTTTGAAGAAATTTAACAAATTCTGTCACTAGCTAATAAACAATAAGTGCAGCTTAGTCGCAGCGACTGAAAACCAGAAATGCTAAAAAGCCAAAAAAGATACAAGGCGAAATCAAAGTGAAAAGTTGGGCAATAGTTACAAGTCGGTTGTAATTTTCTAACTTACGTTCTGTGTTGCTTTTTCTGCAACATAAACCGGTGGCAAATTAAGTGTGATTGAGAATATAGTGACGATGTACACGCAACATGTAATGGTAGGCCTATAGTAGTAGTAGTAGCCTATAATAGTACAGGTACCGGCAGTGGTGGTAATGGTGGAGTTGCTGTGCTTAGCGACGGCCTACGGACAAGGCGTCTACTTCGCGGTGGATTTCTCGTACTCGGCGCAGCGAACGTATTCTCCACCAGATGACGCCGGCATCAAGTACGCGTTCCAGTGCCGGGTGTTGACCGGAGAGTTCACTGTCGGACGTCCAGACATGAAGGAACCTCCACTCCGCCCAGCCAGCAGTTACCGCTACGACTCAGTCACCAACGACATCAAGAACCCCGGAATGTTCGTCGTCTTCAAAGATACACAAGCCTACCCCGAATATCTCGTCTCTTTCAAGGATTGACGAAAACCTTAGGAGCGTATTCGGGATTTCAAGTTAGAGTGTGGGCGGGGGCGAAAAGTACGAAGGTATGGGGGAACGAAGGCATTCAGAAGCTGAGACCTTTTGCGTACAGCAGCGTAACTTTTTTGTTCTCTGTAGGATAAAATAAATATTAGGCCTATTTTCTTGATGCATTTTAGAGACGTTATAAACGCCAGTAACCACTCGCCGACATGAGGCACCACGTTGCCGGTGACGCGTATTTTTATGACATTCTAAAACACGAGATCATGTTCTGCTAAAGCTTTTTTGCCTTATGTAATTATAAAAGATAAGCACAACAACTTGCGTTTTCGACAACGTGACAACTGGCGATGGATTTTTCGTTAAAAACCGCTGAACTTAACAGATGTCGCACACATGACCATTTTAGACTATAGTTTTAACGCGCGAAAGCAGCTACTGCTTTCAGCGCGTCTTAGCCATCGCAATTCTGTCTGTCTGTCCGTCCGCCCGTCCGTCCGTCTGTCCGTCACACGGGTGGATCAGTCAAAAACGGTGCAAGCTAGGATCACCAAATCTTCACCTTGGACTGCCTGGAACACTTTAGTTTCAGGAACCGTAAAACTCGCAAAATTCGTTTTAATTTGGACAAATAGGGGGCGTAACGAATCAAGATAAAGTTTGTAGATACTGTAAAGTGTTTTACAGTTAGTTAATAATTTTTACTAAAAAGGCCTATTCTGCATGAGTTTGGTAGGATGCATCGATTCTTTCGTCTTTTGCTAAAGCATTATTGTCCAAGGGTAAGTAATAAGTTCTTTAGGTGAAATCGTTCATAGCACAAGCAATAATTTCGCCTCCGCCAATAGCTACACATTTATCCGTAGCGTGATCTGTCTTTGAATAGACTCATAGGTTGAAACGTAACATAATAAGTTACAATAAATTCATCAACTTACAACCTTTTATTATTGTTTTTGTTGACGTTTCGGCAACCGCTGTTGCCTTCGTCCGAATTTGATGAATTTATTATTTCCGCCAAGGAGGTTATGTTATTGCCAGAGTTTGTTTGTCCGTCTGTGTGTTAGCAAGATAACAAAAAGTTATGGAAAAATCTTTCTGGAATTTTTAGAGAATGTCGGAAATGGCAAAAACTACAAGTGGTTCAATTTTAAGAATGATCGGGAAGGAATCCTGAATTCTGGATCACTTTAAAATTTTCTTTAACATTGCTTTAAATGGGGAATATGCTTGACGGAGGTCTGCGCTCTCCGAGTGCTTTTCTAGTTGTAACTTATTTTCTGTCAGATTGTCGCATTCGTGCCCCCTGCTTAAACCGTTCCACTGATTTAAATACCATTTGCAGGTCAGTTTTTGGGGTCCAAATTGTCCAATGACACGTTGAGTCTGAAAAATTCTTGTGCTTCGGTTGCAGCCGCAAGGCAAATAAGAAAGGATGGGGCGAATATTTTTTAAATTTTTATTTTCGTCATAAACAACAAGTGAATTTTTTGTCAATATTTGTGGCTGTTATATTTTAGCGTTGTTTCTTTAATTCTTTTTCCAGTTTTCGCATAGCAGTTAGTCCAAGACGATCCATTTTTCGATAGCAGTAATTCCTTTAAACCATGTTCACCTTTTTTGACGCACTACGCAGAAGTTGACACAGAACTATAGCGGAAGTAGGCCTATCGTCACGTTCGTTTTTCGGTCACCTCATTTTTCCATGTCGCGTTCGTCTGATGGAATGAATGATATTTCAACTAAGTCAGTCACCACTGACTGACGCAAATAAATGACAGTGATTAACTCCGATCTCGGGGCGGCATTAGCGTGTCAATGATTCCGCCCTCAGTCTGTCACTCTGTCCGCCTATCTCTCTCAGTCTCAGCAGCAGATCCGTGCCAATCCGCTTATCATCACCTTTGCGAGGAGAACTCGCCCGACCGGCCCGCAGCACGTGATTATGGAGTATGCTTTCGTCGTCGCGTCCGTGGAGACCAAACGAAGTCAATGGAGATGAGACGAGAGTGACGTTGTTGAGCAAACGTCAATTACAATTTACAGTTCGGCGACAGATTGGACGGATAAAGTAGGCCTCTAACGCGAACGCTGATATCGTGCGGCGTCGTAAACCAAAAACGTTGGGGAGGCAAAAAGTTGTAGCGTTCAGACAGACAGTGCAAATTCCCGACGGAAAAGATAATTTTTGCCCTAAACTCAGTGCCTTCTGGCAATTGATTCTCCACCCCCTAAATTTTAAACTATCGGAAATTTTTTGGTCGAAAAATTTTTGTTTTAAAAAAAACAAAATTTAGAGCTAAAACCCTATTTTGGGATAAATTTAGAAACAAAAATAAAATTTTAAGCACTCATAATCTTTTTTGTCAGAAATTTGCAGTGTCTGTCGAAAAAATTATTGCAACTTCCTGTCCCGCCTTCTTTTGTTTAACACACGACGCCGTTGCCTAAATTTCCCCAAAATTGATAATCTTTAATTCACCGATCATGGTAGAAAAAAACACAAAAATAATAATAGCAAAATAGCATTACATTTTGTATTTGGTGAAAAAAAAATTTTTCGATAAGAATAAAATTTTCTGAACTGGGGAGCACTCGTCCCCGGCCCTTTGACCTGCTTTCCAGGACTACACTGCAGGCTGAGATATCCATGGGTTGATGATGACAACGAGAGACGATCGACGCAGCACATCACGCGCTGCGTGCGCGTCCGATCGACATCGCGTTCTGAATACACTGACCCTTCATAATTGCATCACGTACTCACTCGCCGGAGTCCGCAGTATAAAAAACGATCATCGCTCCAGTTCACTTCCACGCAGTGCAGAGCAGCGGATTGACCGAGCGTCAGAACCTCGGAGGCTGCAGCTGCAGCTAGCGCCAGACCGACGGTTCCTGCACGCACGCACGCAGCGGCACCTAGAGATACTTAATCGCGCCAGGATTGACGGACCGACGGCCGGACGGACGGACAGACGGACGGGCTCGGGCAGTAACACGGACATGCGCTAGACGTACGTCATCTGAAAACAGCGACGCAGCGACTTGCGTACGTGGTCGTGGTCGGCTGCGTTGATCCTACAGACTACTGTAGACAACGTCCACAGAGCGGAAACACGGACGTCGTCGTCGTCGTAGTCGTCCGGGCCAGGAAACGAGTTCTCAGCGACAACACTCTGCAACGTAGCTGTCGGCTGGTAAGTAACGCTTGTTACACCTTGTTTTTTATCTAGTATATTTGGTTAGACTGTAGATTCACGGCGTCAATTTGCAGTAAAAAATACGAAAAGCGCTAGAGGCAAATTGCACATCAATGTTTTTCGCCGTATGAATGCATTACGTAACTTGCAGTCCCCATGCAGGTCGACTCAGCCTGGCCATCTTTTCGGGCTAGGCGCATTGAGTATCAGCGAAAGTGGAACGTAAAGAAGCACACCGCGCGATGCACTAACCCAGTACCGTATCTGCGTTCCGACAGTGTAAACTGTTGTCTGACTGAGGGATAAGGAAACGGTGATCAGCGGTGCCCTATAGGTTTCGGAAAAAATTTTCGTTTTCAACATTTTATTTGCAGTTTACACAGTATAGCCACATCGCCCATATTAACCCGACATAAAGTAAAATTGTACGTAAAATTTTACTTTAACGGATTCGTTTTGTGAAGCTACATGGAGTTTTGCGAGCGTTATAGTGGCTTGCATAATGATAACTTTATAACGTAAAATCATTTCGTCGATATACACCGCGTTACAACGTTCCTTAAAACGTGCCACTTTTTGGGAGATAAGTTTAACTGTGTCAAACGCTATATGATTTTAACCAGAACCAAAGTAATTTCGTAAAAATACGAAATCGCTGATCGATCTATCACCCAATGAATCATAGATCATTGGACCCACAGGTGTATGTGCCAAATGACATGTAAATTCGTTGAGCGGTTCGAGCAAAGTTTACGATTGTGACAGACAGACGGACGAACGGATAAATGTATAGCAATAGTCGGCAGCGATTCCGCCTAATAATTCTCTTTTTTTGCTTTGCATTATTGTTCACGCTATTAACAGGTTATAGCGAACAAAAGCATGAATAGTCGTTAGCAAGCGGTTAATTTCCGGTCCACATAATTTTCCAGGCAGTTAACAATGCTGGCAGATAAGCGTAGTCACGGTACTCAGCAAGCTTAGTTAACTGTGACGAATTTGACGCCGTCCTCGAAGCGACTCAATCGACTTAACGCTGACGACGTTCAGCACGCGCTGCTGCTGCTGCTGCCGATGTCACATTAGAATGTCTCCCCCAAGAAAAATCCTCCCGGGGAAAAATAATCACGGAATTGATATGTATCCCCCTAATTAAAATATTGCCAGCTTCATAAAAAGTCTCTTTCCGTTAGAGGATCGCCCCCGGAAAAGTTTTCCCCCGGCCGACAATTTATCGGTAAAAATACACCCCGCCCGGGTAACTGCCGGGCGGGGCAGATTTTTGCCGGCAAATTGTCGGCCGAGGGATGTACTTTTCTGGGGGGAAATGCGAGCGATCCTATAATGGAGCACCGGGCGGCAAATGAGTGGTCGGGCTAAGAGAGTGCGACGATGTGCAGCGAGTGAGTCCGTCGCCGCAGAATAATGGAGAGTGATGAGCGTCGCTTTGTACGGTCGTGCGGCATGCAATGGCCACATCAGGACAGACCAGGTGGCGGAAATTCGCCATGACGCATTGTCGTAGCACGTCGCTGCGACGCCGCGGTTCTCGACGGTTCTATTCCTCTTTTGCAATTCATACGCGTCGATAGAGAATCTCGCCCACTACAAAGATGACGACGACTTCGTTCGCTCCGCTCTAAGACTGATGATCAGAGTGCAGTGTCCGATAATGCGGCAACGCGTCGTCCGTTCGCTAATCGTCGCACTGATTCGAGACGACTGCATGACTTGGCAGAGAAAGTTCATTTGTGAAATTATCGCTTTAGGCTCACTTTTACTGAGCATAAACTCACATCATATACACGACCGATGCGATGCTGCATGCTGTGTTCTAAGTTTTCTGATTATCCGTGCATGCCGGTCTATGCGTGCGTGAACTCGACGTTTGGATGCTCGGCCTAGTAGGCCTATTGTGTGAACATAATCTGCATCGTTTTAGACTTATAGAAGCCTAAAATCGATCTATATGCTTGCTGTCTACAAAACAGGTTAACAAAGAATCTGCAGATTCGCACTACAGGAATTTAGATGACCGATATAGGCTTAGGATTATTGAGCGTGCCGAAAAATTTGATGCATTGTGGGGTGAATAGAGCAGTCAGTCACGCCCGCAAACCGTACGCCTACTTTGCCGGTAGGCTACAATAAGAATGGTAGCAAATGAGACATAACGTTGCATATCTTATGGGGTTACAATTTTTATTTTTTAAATGTTTATGCAGTGCTGTAAACCAGGAACGTTCTTCTGTCGTGTGTGTATATTTGTGGACAACAACTCCTACCTGAATGTATAGTGATGAGTACTGTTCAGACCCGCTGTTAACGCTGCCTTGATGAGACTGTAGATTGGTTAGTTTAACAGTTGAATGTCGTGACGTGTGGTTGCAAGTAATGCTGGTGCATGGATAATGTGATGCAGCTTCGTGTCCGATGAAAAACGTCAACGTTTGGCGCAAATCAACAACAACGAAGACGACGACTGATCGGCATCTAGACGGCTTGGTAGTATCCAGCCGCAGCGCACAGAATAAACTTATTGACGACATATCGACCGGGTGGCTGGAGGCCGTACAGCAAATGGTTGCCGTTCATCAAAGACACCTGTTCCATCAGCGTGGACGACCACCGACGACGTCTGTTAGTCTGCTGGCTGTCCGGCTGGAGCTCGAGCGACTGTCAATGTCGGCTCAGCGCTGTCGACAGTCGGACGCCGTCGTCGACCAGGAGGTCAGTCGACTACTGTGCCGACCGCCGTCTCCACGACTGTCACAGACACCGGCCCTCGGACGACGTCGAACGAAGCGACGAACTGCTGCTGCGTGCGCCGACACGAGAGACATCACCTCGAAGAGCCACCAAGCGAGTTCCAGACAGACGGAGCAGAAAGACAAGGGACGAAAAGAAAGTTCGTTGTGCCGACTACAGCGTCATGGCGAGGAAGACCTCAAGCGACCGTGCCTCGACTTCAACAAGATGCAGGCGAGTCAGTCCATTCATCATTTACGCCACTTAGGCTATTATAAACGCGGCGGCTACGACAGCTTGAAGATAGAGGCCGATCAATCACTGACGCTAGCTGACTTCATAACAGGAGGGGTCTGATCACCGTGTACACAGCAATACCCTGGTACAGCGGGCCTGTCAATATTTGAGTCAAATTGAGTGATGCTAAACACTGCGGAACTTAACAATAGCATTCAGCTAGAACGATTTATCAACTTCATCACTGACAGGTGGCGTTCTCTTGACGCTGGAAATTTGCAGTTTTGCTTCCTGAAACGTCAAAATCTATATAAGTTAACTTGTAGCAAGCGCCTTTGAAAACACTTGTTTAAGGGGCGCCATACGTAGGCCTATTTGCCTATTGGGTGACTGGTTGATTTGAAAAAAGCTTTCAACCTCTGGAGGACTTTGTCGCCCATATCCTCTGGTCCTATTGCTTTAATTATAAATGTGTCTCTGAACTTTAGGTCTTAGAACACGGTGCAAATGTCAGAGTCTCAGAGATTGAAAGATACCTTATCTAATAATGATTTTCATAGCAGTGGACCTAATTAGCAGTAACTTTCCTAAGCCCCACAGTAAATTGTCATAGTTACGAGTGGTAGCTCAGGATTCTCACTTTTTCGTACAGACTATAGTGTATAATAACGATAATCGACTGATGCGCTGTGTAAGTGCGTCAGCATATCATCTATAGTTTATTGGCTGCGCTGGCGGTAAATCTCTAATCGGATGATGTGTGGTGTTGCCTGCGGCTGGCGTTGACGTAGACATCCCCGTAGTCGCCGACTGTGATTGTTAGTCCATCAGCGCTGAGCGTGTTTTCCGTGTATACGGCACTCCAGAGTCGATCGAGCTGCCGCTGCTAACACTGATTCTAGCAGTGCTATAACCCAGCCGGGAAGTTGTTCCATTACTCAGAGGCTGCGTCGTCGCGAGACGTCGGTCGGTCGGTCGCTTGTCCTTGACTCTGGCTACTCTGCAGCCGCGCATCGATTTCGGCCGGCGGCGACCTGCGGAGACCGCTCGGCCGCGACTCAGTCTCAGTCCTCCAAGTGGCCCGTGGCCGCCCGGCGACAGGCGGCGTTTCCAATTTGGCGGATTGCGTTTTATCGCCATCTAGATGACCGTTCGGCCGTCGGTCCAATTATCGACATAGGCAGGTTTTATCGGGCGCACGCGGAGAGGTGCACTGACCCGCTCCATGCAGTGCACGTACAGCGCGTCCGCTACGCAGTGCACGCGCGTACACCGACGTAAAACAACGCGTGCACCGACGGCGAATGATGTACACCGGCGGTCGGTCTGATTAAACAAAGCTCGCCCCCAGCCACTCACTATGAACAACGCGTTATCGTATCTAATCTCCAGCTTGTCTGTCGTCACCGCTACTAGCTCGATCGACCAACGACCGAATAGCGGAAATGACTTTCTTTCTTCGGCGGCCTGCCGGGAAATTTACGGTTCAGCGGACATTAACCCGCTGTATTTCTCGTCTGGACGATGACGGGAAGGCTCGGCGTCGACACAGCGTTGTAAAGCACTTGCGTTCCCGTCACAACAAACAAACGCTTCCAGCACATGGTATCATGACTGCGCACGCTGTGCAAATCACATCGACCTATATAGTAGGCTAATTCACACTGTTGATAATATGTCAGCCGACTTTTTTACGGTTGTGTTCTGAAGGAATACATGTATTGTTATTTTTGCATATCGACGGCGTCGTAAATTTACGATTTGTGTGTGTTTTTGCAGATGACAATGGCATGCGGGAGAAAAGAAGATACCGCGCAAGACGATAGCGAACATGCCATTCTCAAGCCGAAAACGCTAATGGTATATTACAATGCTACAAATCGCTTATTTAACTGTGAAAACATGTGTTTAATTTTAAACGAAACTTTATTGCATGCAGCGTGTACTCACTAAATCTAACAGAATGCATTTATATACTTGTATATTGTATCAATTTTTTAAGCATAAATTTGCTTTATCAAAGTTATTGACAGTATTTTTTGTATCGTCTTTTACACCACGCAATTGCAGTCTGTCAGTTGTTTGTATTTTTTAAATATCTGATTTTTAAGCGCGCCGTGGTATTGCGTGGACGGGTAATGTCAGCGTACGGTGTGTTGACTGTCTGTCCGTCTGTCGGGTGTAACGTTTATGGACTGTGATCATATGGGTTGGGCTACCTCGAATTTTATTACACGGTTAATTAGCGCGATGTGTGAGCTATCCGCCTGCGAAACTTCATTAATCTACTGCAAGGGAAACATCCTCAAATACTGGGCAGAATAAAGGAGAGGTAGAGAAAAACTGGTGATTTTCAACCGATAAGTCGCCGTATCTCGGAGTCGGTAAGAGATAGAACCGAGGTTGCTATTGATCACTGATACGCACATGCGGGCTAAAATTGCCGATGTAAAAGCGCGGCGTTGATGCGGGAATTTTTACCGTTCAACGGAAGTGGTTGTAAAACGCATTTAATGTCATCGTGCAACAAGCTGAGCTAGTAAAACGCGTTCACTTTCGTTGGACGAATGAAACTGCACCGCAGCACCGTCGCATTCGCTGCTTGGCCGTTGCCCCACTATAGGATCGCCCCCGAGAAAAGTCTCCCCTGGCCGATAATTTAGCGGCAAAAATCCGCCCCGCCAGGCGGCCGCCCGGGTGGGGCGATCTGGTGGGCGATCCTGTAATGGGGAGACTTTTTATGGGGCCGGCGATTTTTTTAATAAGAGGGAGACAAATCAATTCCGTGATTATCTCTCCCCGGGCGGATTTTTAATGGGGGAGACATTTTAATGTGACATCGCATTAAACGCGGCGGGCGCAGCAATATACGACGCCGAGAATTATACTAGTCTGCGGCGCCGAGCTGCACGACACCTTAGGAAAGTTGACGTTTATGTTTTGCGTCCCGCCGCACACACGTACACACACGCACACATCGTATAACGGCACTAGGACGAGGACGCCTGGGCTGGGCGCTGATCGCTGGCGTAACAAGGCGCGATCTACTGCCCGTTAACCGCCGCCGTGTCGTGCTGCGAGATCTCGTATCGTCTCGCGTCGCGCCGCGAGAGTTGGCGCAACGACGACGACGACGATAAAAGACTATCAGTAGCCGACACTGCAGCCGCGGGCCGTGAGGCATCGTACCTGCTTTGCTTTGCTCCATACGATAATAATGGATATTTACAGACATGTACTTAAGGCTATGTCTTTGTCTGTATGTGACTGCTGCTGCTGCTGCTGCACTGTTGCGCCGTCACTGCGTATTATGACGTAAAAATTCAGTAACTCTAGTAAATCTACTACCATAAATTAATTTCTAATTGGGGGCTTATTGCTGCGGATAGCGAATGCAGACGTAGCTTCTGTGAAAATCTATCAAACTGTATGGTTCTGCGGTGTGTAGGCCTATACCTTTCAACAGTAAACCGATAATTTGAGTGAATACAGTCTTTGCTATGTAATAACTATACATGAAGCTGTGGTTCTTTTGTGGTAAAATAGCCTCTTATGGTACTGTCAAGCACGACAAGCTCAACAGAATAAAGCGGTCATTGCCAGAATTAACCGTGATGCAACCTAATTTCCTGTGGTCACACAGAATCCCGCTGCAATGAATAAAGACGGAACCAGCGTAGGCTATGATCTTTTTGGTAGCAAGAGGCAACTACTGTTTCGTAAAAGCAGGACTGTCAACTGTCAAGGCTTGCTCAAAGTTATATACTGCCCGCGGGTATCCGCAGTATCATGCACACTAAAACACAAAGACCCATGTGACCTTGGTCTTCGGCCTATGACCTTGCTATTCGATAGGCTTTTTAGAGGTTATCATTGTACATGTTCGTGCAGAATTTTATCAAGATTAGTGCAACGGTTCATGAGTTATCGCGGTCACAGAAAAAAAATCTCGTGGACAGTGACAACATCACGTCCAGCGTGTAACTGACTGTCACGGGCGATATGTTGGTGCTATAGCGTCAGACTGAATAGCGCTAGTTGTCAGGGCGAAGTGGCTCCAGCGGCCAGATACATGTGCTCGCTGCAGCAGCTGCTCGCGCCATGCGGTGACGTCACAGCATGGAGACTACGGTCAGATTAAGAAATGGGCAAAATGGGCAGTTGCCCAGGGGCGTCCACATTTTCATGAAAATGTCATGATTATGTTTCTCGTTTTAAATGTGTTTAAACTCAACAATACTACCATATTTAACTCGATTTGACAAGGTATTGTTCTATTAGTGACCAAAGTAATTCGGTAAAAAGCGAAATCGTTGATCACTGCTGCCCCTGGTAAATCATAAGTAGACTAATGCAATTTTCGCTGCGGGTGTAACACCTAAATCTCTTTTTCCGTGGGGCCAGGGACCCCATCTAACACAGTGTGTCACCGGACCCGCACGTGTGTCTGCCAAATATTACATGTAATATTGTAAATCAATCGAACGGTTTTGGTAGGGTGCACGGTTGTGACAAATGTTAGACAAACGGCAGATTGCGCTAAGGAGAAATGGGTATATAGCTAGCTATATGTGAAATCACTTAAATGCATCGATTTATTCCGAAAATACAAGTACTGTACTTGCGTAATTCCTAGATACTCTCAGAGCCGAGACCGCCGGTGTTTTAATGATCCCAATTTTTTTCAGCATCACGTTTGTGATTTGCTCAAAACCGACTAGAAATTTTGGACAATATCCTGTTCTTTTGTACCATGTTGATGTGATTTTTTTACAAAGTGTAGTTTACTTAACAACTTTTGGTGTGATTTGTTGTCGCTTTTTTACTTTTCATTTTTCCAAGGTAGGAGGCATCCACTACTGACAGCTAGCCTGCACATATCTGAATGTGCAGTGGTCTTTCATTTCGTATCGTCGACTCAGTCAAGGAGATCTTCCATTCAAGCAATTATGAAGGTCTTCTTGACTCAGTGCAACGGCGCCGCGCATGCTGTGCGGGTTATTCGGTCGTCGATCTGCCAAATGTCAGCGTTTGTTAGTCCCTGCAGCCCCGTGACGTCACAAGACCGCCCGCCACAGCAGCAGCAGCAGCAGCCGACAGCAGAACACCGCGCCACCGCACTCCATCTATTGGACATTATTGACTCCACGGCTAACCTTTGACGCCGTGCTGAAAACACGATAAACTAGATTCGCAAACTCGGCAAATAGGACGCAGTTTTATCGTCACAGCTTCGCAGTTTCAGGCGCCATAGCTTTCTTTCCAATCAACCAGTCAGTCATGAAATACTCGCATACATGGTGCTTCGAGTCTGATCAGCTAGTTCTCAGAGGTGTCTGCATGCTGCGCGTTTGCACGTTCTTGCAAGCATGCGTAATAATAATAATAAATTAATCATAATTTCAGCCTGAATAATAGCCAGAAGTAAAAGCAAACAGCAAGCTTCCACATCTCCAGCGAGAATGTCATTATGTCGCTGTCACCTGGGAAACACAGCGGGCTCAATACAGCTGCTGTATAAGCCTACTCCCATACTCCTAACCGTTTTCACGGTAAATTAGTGGATAGTAGCAGACATCGCGCATTTTGAACGGGTACTCAAATTTGGCAGCCAGTGCGGAAAACTCTTTGTGCCTAGTAACGTCGAAGACAGAAGTTTCGACGTGCGGAACTATTCTGGCGTCTCTTGCCGCCGTTGCTGATTAAACACTGCCTGCCGAATCGACTTTTATTTGACCAGATCGACTGACAGGATACATCCAAGGCCAGTCAGTCGGTCTGGACTCTAGACTCTGAGAGGGTGGCATCTGTGCTAACCCGAAGTGAGTCCATCGATCCTCGTTAAACTGGAGTCTGTAGCGAGGCAGCGTGCAGCGTCGGTCGTGGGTGTCGTGGCCTGCACTCAAGACGTACAACGAGCAATCATAGAACACAGAGCTCCAGCTGACCAGTCGCCCGCTAGGCCACGCCATCTGCATCAATAATTTATGCCGAATTCTCGTCGCGCCGTGATAAGCGCGTCGTCGTCAGCAGCAGCAGCAGTTCACTGAAGTCAGTCAGTCTGTCAGTCTGTCTGTCTGTCTCCGCCGTATCTCAGTCAGTCTCCTTCGCTTCTCCCGCGCGTATCGTTTATTTATAACAGTCGGTCGTCTTCGATGCCGCGAAACGGCAATTGATATCAGCGACGTGGCAGCTGCGTCCTCGCCTCGCGCCGGTGTAACGGCCCCGCAGACGACGACCGTAACGCGCCGCCGTGCCCCGGCCCGGCCCGGCCCGGGTCAGCCTCCCAGCCGGCCAGCGGGACCGGTCCTCAACCAACTGTCGTTGACCGGCGCTGTTGTGCCAAACGACCGTTTTATATCGGACTTTCGTGAGCACTCGCTCGGCGCCAAGTCGCTGGTCGTACAGAACCAGCCCATGCAGCCGGCGGCGCTGGTTTATATCATGCCTGCAGTGACACAAAGAGCGCCGCAGGCAGGCAGGCCGCTCAAAGACAGTTCGAGTTCGATCTATGTGACGAGCTATAACTTATAACGAATGCTGCTGCCATCTGTTCTGCACCACAAGTCTTGGAATTCTGGGAGGGTGTCACGTGTGCAAGCGCTCCGCTAACCGGAAATAGGCCTAATTCTGAATTCGTTCGATCTTGAGTAAAACATGTAATTGTCACAACGAACACGCTTTCTTCCGCATTGCTGCGACATTACTTGTAATTTTGATGTCGTTTACAGTTATCTGGACTTGTTTTGCTTACTTAATCAACTGTTTGCTCGAGTTATTTTACCTGCTATTTCTAGCAAGTTTCTACGCCTAGTATGCTTTAAATGGGCGCTTTATTTTTGGATAGATTGCTTAGTTTTAAACAGTTTTACGCATGTTTTATCAGTAGCCTACTGATGTTATTTGCGCTTTTTATACCAGTTTTGTTTTTGCACATCACATAATGCTGTAGGCCTATGTGTTAGTGTTATGAGTGTTAGCCCTTGCATCCCGCGAAAGTGACCCGGAAAGTGCTTCGTTATTAGTTCCAGAATAGCTTAGCCAATTTCCAAACACTAGTTTCCATTTAAAGTTTTGACTTCGCAGTTTTTGTTTCAGTTTTCTCGCTCATACTGGCGTTCTAAATATAACACTTAAATTTTTAGCGTTAGAAGTTCGCTATTGAATTAGGCCTATGCGTGCTGAAAGCTAGACTGTTTAGATGCTAAATTACAATAGCTAAAGTGTCGTATAAAATATCTGTAGTATGAATAAATTTAACGTGTCCTCCAGCCTGGCCGTGTACGAGCCTACAGTACAGGAAAAAACTTATGAAGATTCCGAACAACTGCTGGCGCTGTCCCAGGAAACAAAGAGCATTCAGGATTAAAAATCGTGGTTTCAAATTAAACTTATTAACAGGGACAACAAAAATGAGCACAAAATCCGAAATATTATACAAATAGTGACTGGCGTCGAGGTCATTATTGGAAATTTTTTCCCCGAAGTTCGTAAAATATTTTTAAAGGTCGAAGACCGAGGGCAATATTTTACGAACTGAGGGAAAAAATTCCAATAATGATCGATGACGTCAGTTGCTATTTGTTTTGTTATACTTCAACGCAAAATTACTGTATTTTACAGTCCTTTCGAAAAAGTAAGCAAGCAACATGGTCGTTTGCTAATAACGTACAACGTACGGTTTAGCTACGATATATGCGCCACACAACACTACGACGTATAGTTTAGCCACAAACAGCTAGCCAGCCGTCTGTCGTCGGAGTGGTCATAGACGTCTTGAATATTAACGAAGCGTCACCAGTCAATAGTTATTCTTATATTGCCTTCGAGGAAATACTGAGATAACTATTGACTGGTTGGCTGGGCGGTTGAAAAATAGTGCGTATTTGTCAACGTCACGTGACGAGATTTGGACCAATCGCGTGCGAGTATTTTGGGTTGAGGTATAACAACACAATATATAAACTTATTATTTATAAATTATACATTTATATTTATAACGTAGGTTTATGTGTGAACTAACGTGGGGCACTTTTTCTACTTACCACCCAGTTTTCTAGCTTGTCGAATGCATAATGCATAACGCACTAGCAGTTTATTTTGTTGTTTTTAGCCGAACGGCGGTAGCACGTGCAAGCCGAGATGTCGCTGCGTGCCTCATGCAGACTTTCTTTTCAGACCGCTGTCGACGTCGCCTGACGACGACAACGACGATGACACAGACGCTGATGATGATGATGACCACATCAGTTGCGCTGCTGCTCGCGTCAAGTCAAGTTGCTTCAACGTGCTGCAGTCGCCGTCAGCTCAGCTTCGCCATCGTCTTCCGAGCGATCGCCAGATGACTTTCTGGTCAACGTCTTCGCAGTAGCTAGTGCCATATTTACTTACCCTGCAGCAGCCCTCGCCTCAAGATTTCTTTTCAGTACTTTCATTCTCCTTTCAGAGGCTGTTGTTTCTGTCAAGAAAGCGGATTAAGAGACGTGAAACAGAAGTATAATTTTCCGCTCGTTGTGATGTCTTGCAAACTGCGTGTGCTACGGGTTTATAAGCAAACACGGCGCTTGTTGACTGTGACAATGCATTAAAAGTCAACTCAACTCACTAAATCAAGCAGTGGCCACAAATGCAACACGATTCTGTGACAGGCTCGTACGAACGACTGTGATACGAGTTCTGTCTGTATTCACACAGACAACACGTAAACGACTAAAATGTTACTAAACGCCACTAATGTACTGATATGAGCAGTAGTTTTTTCGTTGTTATGACCACGACCTTACCTACCGTCATCCCTTCTGTGACTAAACTAAACACTGCCGATGCATACTGCAGTCGTGGGGCGTGATTCTGATTATAATATTGTGACATCACTCACGACACCAGGGGCTTCCATTCCTTTCAGCGCCAGGAAGCAACCTTCCGCCAAATCGCACCAATCCACTCCCCTTCCTTCCCTCTATCCTTTTCGTTTTTCTTCCCCTTTCTTTCACTTTCCTTTTCCACTTTTTTCTCTTTTCCAAATCTAGTTATATAGACTTATAGAGGTAGTCTGCGCAGTAAGCTCTCCCCTGCAGCATGGTCCAGGATAGGCCGCATCCCGGCCGCAAACGCATTTTTACTCATGCTGGGCCCTCAAAACGCATCGCTAGGTGTTTTAGTCGTTTGTGTGAAATTCAAATAAATGTGCTTTATTTATTCGTCAAATGAGAAAATGTTGCCCCCAGTATGACGGCTTCCCTGTCTTTTTCAGGAAGCATTCTGTTTTCACTTCCAGTTGTCAGTGTAGCGGACCCCCTTCATGACACTCGTGTGCGTTGAGTGATGAGTTCTCTATCGCCAAAGCATCGATAATCGTGCATTATCTTGCCGATACGTTTACAGATAGCCTAACACGTGACTATCTGGCTATCTGCATATTGACTCTATTTGTTAATACGGCGCATGTGACTGTACAAAAAGCTTGTTTTGTATATCGTAGCACAATCAGCCGCTGGGTGTGTGTCAAACTTTATGTACGTGTTGTCTCGCATATGGTTTTCTTCGGTTACGCTTGTGCGACTTCGTTGTAATACTCTGACTCGAATCGATGATTTTCTTTTAGTTTGTACTTACAAAACGAGACGTAGCAAAATATAAGCCCGCCGGAAACCTACTGTTTCCGAGCATACTGACTATTTAATTGACACGAGTTGCAATCAGGCTCTGCATTGCAGAACTGGTGTGTGACTCGCCGTATATGAGACCTACAGCTAGGACCCGGACCGGACACGGTCCAGTTGACGCCGCAGACTGAGCGTGCAGATCGCTGATGTACAGCCGAGTTGTAAACTGGCGACTGACTGCAGACGGACAGACAATACACTATCGTTGTACTAACCCGCTTATCTATCGCATTGCCGTATACCTCGCTCGCTGAACTTTGCCATCATCGAAACACCCGAAATCTGCAAATCACGCTTTATGCGGACTTTTATGCTCGACGTCGGCGACAACAACGACGACGACGACCACGCGGCAGCAGCAGCAGCGGAGGCTACTTATGAGTCGTGGCTAGGACTAGGAGCTAGCACCTGCACCGGACACTTCACAGCACTAATGTCGAACCAGCCTCCGGCCTCGTCTCTAGCGTCCCCGCCCTCCCGGCCGCAATAAAGTAGGCCCCTATGGATCGTTAACCGTGTCGTCATCAGTCGCTCGAAAACTTTGCCGTTAGATCACGGCCAGTTGCCGCTGCACGCGCTGAATTGAAATTAATACGATCAAACTGGTTGTATATCACAGCAGAACGATAAAATGTAATGCAATCTATGGCCCCGTCCATAAAGGCCAAAAGGCTTCTGAATGGCAATGCTGGTTAAAAATGCATCAAACGTAGTAAAACGTTACGCTGCAAACGTGCCGTCATTGCGATAAAAATCATCAGCATCATTGTTTGTAAGCGGTTCGTAATTAAATGTCTGCATTTTCTTGTTTATTTTTTCCATCGACGGCAAATAATCTGCATACTACAAAATACGATGTGCAGATTCTTTTGCAATAACAAATGAAGAAGAAGATGTTTTTTAAAAACTTTTCTCCTCAGACTCCTCTTGAAAATATCCATAAAAATCATGCACATTTATAAAACAAATAAATGATCCGCGAATGCGTTAACTATACATTTAGCCCTACATTCCTACGAAGCTCTGTAACTGCTGCGCAGCAGAATAAGATTATGACAGCGAAAGTGAGTCGAAAACAAAACAGAAAACTTTTGTGCAAAGATGTCACGGTGTGGGCCTTTTAGACTTCTGACTGTTATTTGTTCTGACGATAAATGGTGTGCATAAGTAACGGGTTGTACATGCTGCTTCCGGACTTTATACGGTCCAAGACTATCAGTTTCCCTTACGTCATTGCTATTCATAAGTTAGTAGAAAAAAACTTATTCATGCAGGTGCCTGCTGTTATCGCTTTATCTCGAGATGTTGGTCAAACAGCGAAAGAAATAATGTGAAAGTTGAACAGTATGAGTATCTCCCTGGCGAAGATCTATGGACAAGACTTTGGTGCTTTGCTTTCTTTTATGGAAGCGAGCGGTTGCAACAAGGTCTACAGCACCCGAGCACTGCAGCTAGCAGCAGCAAATGACCTGTAGCTTGCACAATAACTTATTAGTTAGACTAGCCTATGGGTAGTGTTCAGAGATGTAGTACTTGGTACTTGTACTTGTACTTGAAGGTCAGGTACTTGTCGACATGTGGCAAGTACTTTATTTTTATTGTCTTATATTCAAACAATATGCTTAATAATTGAGTACAATGCCCAAAGATGTCCAGAAAATTGTGGAAAAATAAACATGGAAATAGGCAACATTGGAGTGAAATCTTTTTATTAACCAGTAATTTCATTACTCCGTGATGAAGGTTAGCCAATCACTGTTATTTAGTTGGACCACTCAGCTTTAGCTGTGCAGTGGGGGAATTACAACACACCATTTTTTATTAATACTTGAAAAAAGTGTAAGCCTAATCAAATTTAATAATTTTTGGTATGAACATTCCTGGCATAATTGGCCATGAAGACCTAACTCAACATTTGTTTCTGCATTACCTAGAAAAAACAGGCGAAATATGCATTAAAATCAACAAACAAAATTCAACAAACTAAAAAGTAGTGATTTTTAAATATTTTCCAAATTATCTTTTTATTATTACTTATTCCGATAACTATTTTTATTCTAAATTTACTGTTTTTAAATTTACCATTTTTCTATAAATTTGATTGAACTAAATTTCTTTTTAAAATTAATTTTTATCAAATTTTTCCCCAAATTTACACCAAATTTCTCCAAACTTTTATTCTTTCCATAAACTCTAAATCGACTTCCAATTTTTCCTGAAACTTGCTATTGTATTAATTTCTAGTCTTTTTCGTCGAGATGGCAATCGTTCGTTGGCCTTGTGCTACCGGTCATCAAAATGGCGGAGTTTTAGAATATTTTCCAAATTTCTGCATCAAAATCAAAATTACAATGTTTGACCGTCTTGCAGCAATGTGTCTGGGCTGTTGATGAATTCAAAAAGTGACTGATGACGTCTGGATTGGTATGGAGCAAAACATTACCGACACTGCTGACAACGAATGAAGAAAGCGTCTCGGTGCCTATGTTCGTTTAATGGGCCAACATTTTCTGTAAACAGTTAAAATGACGATTGGATAAACTATTAGTCAAAGTGACGAAACTTTAAATAAATTGTGTTTTGTGTGTTATTTTATTTAAGTAATAATACTAGTTTTGATAAAAAATGCAATATTTTGTTGGTTTTTCCTCAGGTAGTGCAGCAGCAAACATTGGCAGAATATTCGTACCACAAAAATATTGAAACTGGATCACCCTTTTTTCAATATGTGCTAAAAATTGGGGCTTTTATGCCTCACAGTGTAGTGGGCCTTAGCTAGAGCAAGTACTTGGGTTGTACTTGATAGTCAGTTTTAAATACTTGTACTTGTACTTGTACTTGTGGCTTTGGTACTTGCAACATCTCTGGTAGTGTTCGACGTGCTACTGGGGGTATTTCCTCCGCCACCTATACTCACTCACACACCCTGCAGTCAAGTCGGTCCAGTCGGTGTCTAATGAAGACTAGGCGCCAACAGTTGCTCGCCTGTTGTCGCAGTGACGTCAGTGTTGCTACGTGCGCGTGCCAAACTTCGACTGTAATCGATCGACGCCCAATTCAGAGAGAAGCTTACTTGATGCTAACAGGAACGACACGACGACAACAACATTATAAGAATGTAACATTAACAAACAAAGATGTCTAGTCTACCAAGATATTTCGTCATATAGCTTGGTCAAAAGGTCGACATAAAAGCAAACTAATTAATTAACTCGCTTGTTAAGTCACTGAAACGCCGAACAAGGGGCGTTGAAAAAGTTTTGCAAGTCGATATGTTAGACTGAAAAATTTTTCAATATCCATACACCAGTAAAACGCACATTTCTTTGGAACTCATGTGAGCTTAAAGCGGATATAACGTCATTGTATCTTATGACGTCATAAGGCGTTTTATATCGGTCCCACCAGCCAGGCTTCTACCACAGACTTGAGTCGTTCATTGTTTAAATAGCGGACACGCCAGAATTTTTTTTTTCAAATTTCAAAAAAAAATAATAGTTACTCTAAGTCAAGTTTCTGCTGTATGTAGGGTGGTCTTATTGTACGAAGCCAGAGACGCAAACAGCTTGCTGGGTAATTTTAACTTTGAAATTGGGCTGCAGTGCCGGGCACTGCCGGATTTAGGGGAGATCTTCAGGGCTTGCTCCCAGGCCCCGACACATCAGGGCTCCACAGGACTGGTTGTACATTGTAAGAATTGTTTAACCTTTCGCAAAAGCGACAGATATCACTAACTGTTAACTTTTCAATAAAATTTTACGGACAACGTCAAATCCTGACGTGACATCGTAATTAACAGAAACCTTTTTATTAATGGCCAGCGCAGACTTCGGCTACTGTGTATTCATATTGCAAATAAAAAATTCATGAACGTATTTGTCAGGGCTTCCACAAAATTACATATCTCGGGGGTTCACGTTCGTAAATCGGGCTGCAGCATGAAGAATTGCTGTGCGCCTATTTGTGCTGTTTGCGTTAGCACTCCAAATCGTATCTGTTTAAAGCTTTATGACGTCAAAAATTTCAACAACATCACATTCGCTTTAAGCTCATATGAGTATGAGAAGTAAAAGGGGGAATATGAACATGCGGGTTATATGAACATGGTGTTTCTATTTATGATATTTATTTAGTCCTTCTGTGTATATTGTATTTAGGCTTGTGACGCACTGAAGACGTCGTGTTTGGTGTGCTGCACACATAAAAAAATAAAACTTTTACAGACAACTGTTATTATATCATGGTCAACCTCCTGTAGTCTTGTTTTTGTGAACTTTTTTTATAAATTCTACGTTTGCATTTGACGTTGTTAATTTTATACTACGTCACGAATGGCACTCTATCTTGATTAATACAGCCCACTGATCTTTCTAGTTACGCCATACAGCAAAAATGGCGACAAACAGTGCTGCATTATCAGCCTAGCAGCAAATTTGTTGAGTACTACTAGCGTCGGGAATATGAACATGGCATTGAAAGTATGGTGGTGGCCCAGTGGGGGTAATATGAACAGTAGTATTAACAGTTGCGGGTAATACGAACAGGTCCTATACATGTAGCTGTTTTTGCGATACTAACACGTTTATACATTTAGGCTTTTTTAAAAAAATTTTTAGCTCATTACATTCTCGTGATTTATGCTTAGGGTAATATGAACAGTTCTATTTTAACGGCTTTAAAGTAATATGAACGCACCCCATTCATATTACCCACACGTGTGTTCATATTACCTTCCATGCCGGGAATATGAACACTTTAATGCTTATTTTCAAACACTTATTTTTCTCAGATTCTAACACATTTTAGTACTTTTTTAGTCGTCAGCAATAAACTTTTTATAAACCTATTATCCAAGACCTATTGCCATGCTATACGGCTATGTATTACTGCAATAATCGTTAACTCGTTTAAGGTGTTCCTATTCCCCCTTTACTAATGTATAAATTTGGAAAAGTTTGTTAGTCAAATATATCTATCTATTGAGTTGTAAACTTTGCAAAACTTTCTGAACGCCTCTCGAATGTCTGAACGCATCGCGAACAGGTGTAACTTATGAGCAGGCCAACAATCGTATAATCAGTGACTAAATTGTAGACTTTAATTCAACTGTAGATTCCAGTGGAAGATCATTGTAACTCCAAAAATTACAGTTTCGGGGAAACGGCAAAACTGATCAAACAAGCAACGTTTCTAAAAACAAGCCACTTTTCATTTTTTTGAATAGCTCCGTGAAACATCGAACGATTTTAATAATTTTTGGCACGCAATATAAAAAAAACTTGACATAAACAGTCAACAACTATAATTTTGCCAACTTACCTTAATAATGTTGCTACACTACCTTGTGAAATGCAGAATCGTAGTTTGGCCGTTTACAACAGTGAATTTATTTTGGGTAGCTCATGCGTCGGCTCAAAAAATTACTGAGACAACAAAATCTCTGAAAATCTGTTAATTATGTAACACTAATCATACTCATTTGACGATCTTTCCTCCACAAACTGAAATAACGCATCAACACGGGTGAGCCGCTTTTGGGTTACTCGGCTATTGAACGCTGTTGGCGAGTGGCGTCAACGTCCATCACTTGCGTTCGTGCTGCAGAACATTTTGAGCACATGCTGTAACAAAGATAATGATTGTGATCTAACACGTATGACGCTAAAAAGTGCATCGATATCGATTTCCGTTTCACGTGATAATGTTGACAGCTATTTGCACGTCGCTATGGTACGCCCTGCAGCAGTGACTTGGCGCAGCGAGTAGGTCGATTAAAATTTAACGCAACCCTCCAACCACCGCTATAGCCTATGCGTCGGCGATTGGATATCATATTGTTATTCCTATCACAAAACAAAAACTATACACTGGGGGAGTTCTAGGCTTCAGAGAGCAAATCATATGCATCCCGAACACGATGCAAACGGGCGGTAAAGAAAAAATGCGTAACTTTGATTGTAAATGGAAGTTTATGCAGTGAAACTAACGAAATTTATACTCGTTACGTGCATTCTTATACCTTTTTTAGCGTTTGCAGCACTGCTGAGAGGCTTTGCAGCGATAGCCAAACCTCTTAGTCGGTGGGAAGCGATCTCGCTCTTTTACCTCCAATTTCTGGCCACGTTTATGCAATTGCAAACATTTTTCTTTGTCGCCATCATAGAAATTACATTTTTGGCGCAATAATCGCGGGCTAATCAGATGCACATTTTACGTTTACTGCAAGCAACAACAAAGAGTTTGTTTGTCAAAATATGTCTAGAAAGTGCTGAGAAGCTTAATAAGTCAATTTACAGTATAGTAATATGGTAGTGAATTTCAGTCTGGAAAGCGATAACGCTGACAGCGTCTCCGGTGCGCTACTGCAGTACCGTTTACGTTCTGGGAGGTGTTGCAAGGTGTTGGAGAAAGGGGCGCTAAAATTGCTGAACGTAAAAATGACGGACGAAATCGCGGGGCTGGAAAAGACAATACCTAAAAAATGACAAACCTAGGTGCACGAAATAGAAATAATTACATCGTCTGAACGAAATTAACGAGTAGATCTCGAGTTACTCAGAGGTGACGTTCAGTCAGGTTCAGTTGTCTACATCAAATAGTCGGAATGCGGTGATTCAAACGTCTCCGCCACGTGCCATATCGCACTATTGCATAAACACATATTTTAAAATAATTAGTTGGCACTTTTAACAAATAAATCGCCGAATCGAAGAAACAGTGCCAGATACAAATAGGGCTAAGCTTACTAATGATTAAAATATTTGTCACTAATACAAAGTTCGTTTGGTTTCATTGCTAAATGAAAATAATAAAACTTAGGCTTACACGAATGCAAAATAATTAATATTTGGTCTTGCGTTTTCAGCCTTGCAATTTGGTCCGCCATTTTTAGTTAAGCATTTTCCAAGTCATGCATTTTCAGTCGCCACGTTGAAGAATCGTGAAATGCGTGCTGGTAAATAGGTACCGGTAGCGATAGCATGCTGGGTTGGAGGTTGTAGTGTTGAATTTAAGAGTGTGATGTAGTGATTCTGCAAGTCGTAGACCTGTGTGTGGAGTATCAATCAATCAGTCAAGCGACGCCGCGATGTGTCCTAAAAACAATGTCCAATAGATGGACATTTAGACTTGACCAATGTTTGCAGTTTAAAAAAATTAAAGTGCAGTTCGCTGCGTTGCTAATCGCTATCCTGCCGCGCATCATTGCTTAGTCTGTACGTGCGGTACCGGCGAGGCCAATATAATAACGCTTTTGAAACAGGAAGTAGCGTAATCGAATCGTATGTTATCGAAATAATAGGCACATGCATTTTGTTTTACGTCCACATTATTTTAACTGTAATAACTTAATCTTCTAGTCTACATTACGATGCGGTACTTTTATTTCCATTTTTGCGGTGGTTATAGTTATAATAAATGTCATGATTACACCAAAACATTTTCTGTTTGAACTATCAACAGATGAACTCATAACTATTAAGGCAAACACGTAATTTCAGATATCGACTATTCTTTCAGTGAATGAATATTTCCGTGAGTCATAAGACCTATTTAATCACGTGCAAAAGCCACTGCGGCAAGGACAGCTTAGTTCAATAAGTGATAAAAATAATGACTGAAAACAGATTAAGTCACGAAAACGATTACTGCAAACATCATAATTATACATGTTTCAAAACTTTTATTTACTACGCACGCCTTTCATCACGGTTTAGAGTAAATCTTGCGAGTGTAACAAGTGAACTCCAAACCGTGTTAAAACGTGCTTATTTTATGACTCTGATCAACGGCGTGTTCTGCGTGAGACGTGTTTGTGATAAACAGATGCGAGACGCGTTTCAATCGTCACGCTTGATTGGAGTGAGATTATGGACATTTCTTGCGCTATAGACTCCGTATAAAGACAAAGTAGGTCGTGAAATCAATCGAGTTTAAAGCAGTCTACTCGTCGCACGCAAATATGCGACGCCGATTAACTCGCATATAGCCTACGTATGTTTATAACGTTACTACACGGTGATAATAATGACGGGGGAGAGCGCGAAGAGAAGTGATGGCGCGATGCCAGGATGAGCGCACTGCACCAGTATCTGCAGCTGCAGTAGCACTACCGCCAGTCACGCATCAGTGAACGGCGTGGAACTATACCGCCTGCCAACAGACGCCGATCTACGTCGTCTTGTTGCTAAGCCGGCATATCGGACGCTACCGTATAGCACTTGCAACTACTGTATGGCGATGTAGATAGCAATTCTTCGCCGTTCGCTTCTACAAGTCGTCTAATGTCGTTACATGTCTCGCCGGCGATTCTGCGATCGTGATGGAAGTAGACGTGTGTCGGTGGCGTCAACTTTTCGCCCTCGGCGCTTCGTCAGGTGAGTTGCAGTAAACAGGGTGGGCCTAAAAATGGCACAAAATTTTTATACGCCAATAACTTTATCAAATTCTAAAAAAATAACAACACAAAAACAACCTGTTTATTGCCCGAGTTATTGCCTGTAACATATCGCAGTTTTCACATCAAATGTTCAATGTGTCTGCCTTGCTGCTGGAGGACGCACTCAAGCCGGCGACACCACTGACCAATGGCGCGATTAACCAAACGCTGCGACAGTTTGCCCCACTCGGTGCTTCAGCTGGTTAATTGTCGTGAATTGTCAACATTGATAAACCATCTATGAAAAGTCCCCCCAAGTAGCATAATCGACGGGATTTAAGTTTAGGCTGTTTGGAAGCCACTCAATCAACGTTGACCATGCATTGGTCATTGTCGTCGCCGGCTTGAGTGCGATGTCTGACATTTCACAAGGTAGTGAAACGACACCTACGAGGGGTGGTGGGATATTTAGTGTTAATGTTGCTACAAATTTTTTGCTGATTCCAACAGTAAAGAATTTTGAAAATCGGTTAATATTTGATGAAATTATTGGCATATAAAATTTTGTGCCATTTTTGGGTCCACCCTGTACACTCCGCATTATTTGAATATCTCGCTAAATATTAATTCAAACTGTACAAAGTTGACAAACTCACTTTTGCAAAGATGCATATTTTTCCCTTAGTTGTTTAAAATAGGTTTTGAATTAATGCTGGACAGTTTCAAATGTTGTTTAACAGTCGTAGTTTCCCTGTTCAAATATTTGTTCTCCTGTTAATACTTTCTTGAAAACAGTTGACATGTAAACTATGAAATGATGTTAAGTAAAGTAATAGTTGAAAGTACACTGTGTCTCAATAAAAAGTGGACTCCTAGAACGTCGTCAGTAAATGCGTTAAACTAAAACTGCCACTAACGTAAATTATTGTCCAATAATATTTTTAGTTAATTTGAAAAAAGTACATAGCCTAAAATTTGGCGGTACTGCATTTCTTAAAAATCCAATTAATCCACAACATTGTCTGAAACTTATTTTTATTTCTATACTGCGAAACTCGATTTTAGCATAAAACGGCACTTCGAAGTCATCATATGTCAAGCATTTTAGAGCTTATGAAAAGCCGATGAGGCACTCAACGCCACTCTAACTCTAATGGTCCGGAAGATATGGCGACTGAAGTTACTAAAAATTGCTTCAATTTTGGCGTAATTTTTGCAGGTTTGAAAAACACAGCGACTAATAGTAAAATGGCCGCTTTGGACCATCTCCCTCACCGTTAACTGACGCCTCCTCGCCACAGAACACCACGAATATCCGCATGCTCCTTATAGGCCTACTGCCTGAACGTATAGCCACTGTGTTACATTCGTGCTGCTGATAGTATGCGTCTTTTCTTTTCAAAGGTTACCAAAGGTGCACTAATTGTGCACTACAGTACTATAGAGACGTTCAAGGTCATCCAAGGTCGTTGACTTTGATAGCAATCGACAGCGCGTAACGAACTTCCTTGCACGCGATTGACCTAAATCACATCACGTGACGTTCACAAAACGCAATATTTACCAACCGCTCAACCAACCAGTCAAAAATCACTTTATTATTGCCTTTGAGGCAATATTAAAGCGATTTTTGACTGGTCACGCCTCATTAATATTCAGACGTCTATAATTGCGCCGACGACAAACGGCTGGCTAGCTATATTGTGGCTAAACTGTACGTCGTGCTGTTGTGTGGGCATATATAATGGCTAAACCGTACGTCGTACGTTATCAGCAGACGACCATGTTGTTTGTTTACTTTATTTGAAGGGACCGTTAAATACACAGATTTTGAGCTAAAGTATGACAAAACAAATAGCAACTGGCGTCATCGATCATTACTGGATTTTTTCCCAGAGTTCTTAAAATATTGCCCGACATCGATTTCCAATAAGACCTTGACGCCACTCACTATTTGTATAATAGTAACCTAGCGCCCAGAGCCTATCTCGCGCCGTTTTTCAGATCCGGTGACTTATTGGATAAAAAGTTAAACCGTAAATTTTCCTTGTCCCTCTTATTTTATAGTCTCCGACAAGGTGACCTTTTTTGAATTTTGAGAAATTTTTTAAACTCTCGTAAGACTATTTATAATAAAGTGAAAGCAGAAAGCTGTTCTAAATCAGATTTGTTCCCTGTTCCCGAGGCGGGAGCTGAGCATCTTATTTACAATGACGTCTTTGAAAGCTGTCTTAGCAGTTTGTAAACGCATGTTGGGACAGACTTGCGTTTCGAATGTTAAAATACAGAAGATAAAAGATTATAAAAAGAATAGAAATGTAGGCGCAGATAACGTTTCCACTGCTGTATAAGCTTAGGTGTTACTGAATTTCATTGGATATTGTACATGTTAAGCCAACAAAATTTTGTTCCGGGGCTGCTTTCTCCGGATACAGTGTACAGCATCTGATCTTCACTAATTGCATCTAGTTATGTGTCGACTGTTGATGTGCGCAGGATGACAGTCGTTCAACGTATTCTTATCATAGCCTGGCTGTTAGAATTGTTCTGTACGGCAGGACTGTGTAGCAGTAAGTATAATTTCACTGCATACTTGTTCCTTCCTCTTTCTAAGTTCCTAATGCGCAGTTCTACACACAATGTGCATTTATAATTTTTGTACCAGATATAGCTGAACACTGTACAGTTGTAGATTATTCTAACCCAGGGCGGCGTCACATATTTGAAAGCAGGGGCATAATAAGCAAGGAAAGCAGATTTTTTTATTGTACCCTACTTTTTGTATACTAAAACAATAGGTTGTAAAAACGGCATCAGTGTTCAGTGAAGTCGAATATACGATAAACCAGCAATACGATTAAATCATTCTGAAACAGTTTTGCAGCGTGCAGTTGCTAACGCAAAGGCTATTTATTAAAGCAGCTATCTACAGCAATTACTATACCAAAACTAAAACAAAAAATTTGAGCTAATGCTCACGGGACGCGCGAAAGCCTATAGCAGTTCCTGTTCGCAAACTGTCAGTCTATCTCCAGCCATTTCGTCGCGACTATTACGGGAGTACCGCTCTTTGATGCCCTCGTGCGCAGGTTTCCTTGAACCTAGAAAATCGAGACTTGGACCGTCGAAATCAACGTTCAATTCTGAAAATTTTATACGCAGCTTGTCCATGTTTATCTTAATTGGTTTCGGCGCAATTTGCTCTTGCAATGTGTCTCGCAGCCCGAAATCGCCAAAAAAATCCACAAAACCGCCTATTTTGGCGTTCAAGGTCATTCAAAATCACTGAATTGGGCGCCAGTCGAGAGGCAGTGTACGACTTCCTATTAGTGATTAATGGTAATCTAGGCCCTATCTCGCACCGTTACTGAGATACAACGAGTTATTGGCCAAAAATCGCAAATTTTTTCCCACCCCCTCTTATTTAGCGCCCTCGTTCGGGGTGATCCCTTTCGAATTTATGAAAAGCTTTACGGTTCCTGAAACTAGAGTCTTCCAGGCAGCCGACGGTGAAGATTTGGTGATCCTAGCTGAGACCGTTTTTGCCTGATCCACCCGTGTGACAGACGGACAGACGGACGGACGGACGGACAGAATTGCGATGGCTAAGACGCGCT
>Ga0056128_1000413_pt1 | contig 37539 bp, 17 predicted proteins | sample WorMetLIZISLAND2_FD_71113 | JGI IMG/M metagenome (GOLD analysis project Ga0056128, IMG submission 71113) | Marine gutless worms symbiont microbial communities from Max Planck institute for Marine Microbiology, Germany - Olavius geniculatus... ...
TGTATCATTTCAGTTTGTCGACTTGCAATTTTAAAATAAAGACGAAGCAACAGATTTTCAATAATTTTGTGATCTCAGTAATTTTCTGAGCTGACGCATGCACTACCCAGTATGAATTCAGTGTTGTCAATGACCAAACTACGACTTCTGCATTTCACAAGGTAGCGTAGCAACAACCTTAGTGCGAGGTGGCCAAAACTATAGGCATTTGTGTCAAGTTTCTTTCTAATGCCACATGCCAAAAATTATTAAAATCGGCTAATGTTTCACAATCTTATTGATAAAATAAAAGTGGTACATTTTTATGGACTGCAGTGTCAAGGGTAATACCGTTTTTGCATAGTTCAATTGCCAGCAGCAATAACAAAGAACATTTAACTGCTGTATTCAAATACTGACCTTAGACGTGTAAAGAATTTTTTTCGAAACATTTTGCTGAAAACCACATGACTCTATGACGTACGGTTGCAAAATTATGGTGCCATAAACTTTGTGCAGTTTTTTTGGACCACCCTGTAATTCATTCGCCTTCTGGTCACGGTCACCGACAAAATCTTTCACAACTTCATTGGATTTTTAACGCGATTTTTACAACAAAAATCAGCCGATATGTTCGCTAATGTCCATTCATATTATTTTAGAATACACACTGTAGTTAAAATTAATTCTATGCCAACAAGGAACTACCGTCTGCATTAAATTACAGATAGTCACTCGAGTTTGGATGTAAACTTGTTTACATAATTAGTTTATAATTACTACCGATATATGTAGCAATTAAATAAATTCCAACACCTCTGTAAGCTTACAGTAACTCCAAGAAAACATTTACACGTTCTGATTGTATCATCAAATAATCGACAACAAATCAAATCGATGACAAAACTATTGTTTTCTGCTGCAAGCGTGATGATAAGTGTCTGTGATGGAAATAAATGCGTGCGCAGCCTACCGTGCAGTAGTATTGCCTATAATAATTATGAGTCACGCTGATCCGGCCACAGAATGCGGAATGAACCGGCTGACCCGTCTGAGAACGCAATACTAACGCACACAAGCGTGTTGACAGCCACAGTCTCCCCTGCCAGTTGCTGCTAATCTGACCTCAGCGGAGCAGTCGAGATGACGACAGAATGCGAGTGCTTGCGATGACGCGCGCCGGCTTAGCAGCAGCAGTAACAGCAGCTAGCGTTAAATAGCGACAGCGTGCCACAGGCAGGCAACCGCTGGCACACACACACACAGACACGCAGACAGGTCAACTCAGCCTGGCCATCCCTCCGTGGCAAGTAATCTTTATCTATTTATTTTCTATCTATTTATTTATTCGACTCAGGCAGCTTGTCCCCGTATAACACACACAAACACTAAACTCTACAAGAAAAGAAAAGGAGAAAAGAAACGAAATATAAAACGACGACACACTCACGCGATAAAAAATTTAATAATAACCGGATGTAATAAAAGTCTACTATAACACACACCCAGACACACAGACAGGCGGTGGGGGTACTGTGACGATTTCTACACTACTTGCCTGTCTGGGGTGTTACGTTCTGTGTACGTTCGGTGTGGTTTGAAGGTATGTTAGCGCAGTCTTTAGCGCTGAATCAACCCCAATGTCCAACTTGATGAAATGACGTCTTCGCTTTTTATTTACAGCTATATAAAAAATTTGTTAATATATAACGGTAACAAAAACAGCATTATTTGCTTGCCGGAGCTAAATCTAGCACGAAAATTATTAGACCGACCACGATTTACTTTTCTGCCTTTCCAGCAGCGGCTACCCACTTCTCGCCATCGTATACATCAACGGGAGCATTGAAGGTCGCATATTGACGGACAGAAACCGTCACACAATCGGCGGTGGGCCGGTGTGCAGAGCGGATATGACGTCAGAGACGGTGGTGGCGACCTCATCGGACAGAAGGTGGACTAGCTGCACTAGCAATGGCAATGATTCTCTAGTGACGTAGCGCCATCACACGACGGACCGACGGACACTCTCTGCACCAGCCGGTGTCACATTAAAATGTCTACCCCATGAAAAATCCGCCCGGGGAAAGACAATCACGGAATTGATATGTCTCCTCCTTATTAATAATTTAATACGTCGCCGGCCCCGTAAAAAAATCTTCTTATTATAGAAGCGCACCCCAAAAAAGTTTCCATTGGCCGGTGGGCAATTTACAGGCAAAAATCCACCCCGTTTGCTTTGCCGGTAAATAGTCGGCCGGGGAAGATCTTTCTGGGTGGGATGACTCTATAATGGGGCACCGGCTGGCGTTACAGCGACGACAATTACGTACGCTCCATCGATCCAACCATAAAATTATAAATAGAATAATTTATATCTCTAACATACGTTATATTATATCTTATAGCTTTATTATTTCTATATTTCTACACATTATATTCTGTTTATATCTTCATCGATCCAGCCATCCACCTTCCCCCCCACCGAGCATGAGTTCTCACTCACCGCAGCCAAACTCCATTCCGTTGTTTTTTGTTCTGCTTTGTTCACGGGCAAATGCCCGGTTTACTGCAGTGAAACGTCGAGCTTAAACGATTGTTCCGTTTTCGCCGCCTTTTCCGAATGTTTGTAAGTAAGTTTCGATTGTCTGGTCTTCAATCGTCCAACTTTGGTGCGTTTTCAGTTATACCCAGTTTACACGATCTAGCAAACATCGATCAGACATCGAGCTGGCTCGTCCAGCTAACATATAGCCAGCTCGTCGAGCCAGCTTGATCGTGTAAACGGGGTATTACTGGCGGCAGCATATTAATTATCAAACTACCTGCCACCTGACTTCGCACTTGCAACGTCTTCTCGACCGCGATTTGATTCCAGCGTCTCAGGACATTTTCATCCCATTCCACTATTCACATCCTTATTTGACGATCGACAAAACTTGACCTAGAAACGATTTGTTATTTATGACATGCACTCTATTTGTATGATATGATTACAGAGAGACACGGGACAGAAATAGGGGCGGCACCAGGTTTTCAGGGCTGAGGGGGTCCAGGTCGAGTGGTTGTCAATTTTCCGCTGTTACCCCATCCACCTTCATACATCTAAAAATTGGATTTGAGCGAATCTCATGGGTCTTCCTGTTGGAAGCTGGGGGGGACCCTTGGACCCTCCCCCCGCCCGCCGCCGCCCCTGGACAAAATTAGCTGAGAGTACTCTTATACCTCGTTTACACGATCGAGTAAACATCAAGCAAACGTCGAGCAAATGTATTCAAAATACACATACTAATTGCTCGACGTTTGCTCGATGTTTGTTCGATTGTGCAAACGGGGTATTAGTGTCGTCGTAGCCGGCGGAAGAAGGGCGGCAGCGGGAACCGGAACGTTTCTATTGATGTGATGCGCAAGACGCCACACAATCGCTGCGCAGTGGTTGCTGACGTTATTCTGGGCAACACGGCGATCAACGGACCGACGGAGTCTCAATTGAATTGGCGCCGAACGCGCTGCTGCTGCTGCTGCTGTCGTTGCAGAAACACACGACGACATGATAGCATCCGCCTTGCTGACCGCGTGTCCGTCCGTCCGTCCGTCCGTCTCTCTGTCTCTCCGTGCTTCTCACAGATGTGCGGATCCCGAAATTTCGATTTCGCGTCAGTCCGCGGATTTTGACCAAGAATCCGCGTCGGCGTCCGCCGTCCGTAACACACACAGAACTTTATTCACCGATTTAAACGGCAGCACAATGAAACAAAAATACTACATACAAAAACATAAACTTAACTATACTAACAAAGAAGAGGCTTTTAATGCACTTTTTGGTCGTGTTGGCCGTGCCACTTCACCCGACGTCATTGTACAGCTGTTTAAAGCGAAATGTCTGCCGGCGTTATACTGTGGCTATGAAATTTGTCCTGTTAACAAAACCGTAACTAAGTCTTAGCAGTATGTTATTAAGAGTTGTTTCAGCAAAATATTCCAGACTATGTCTGATGACGTTAATTTGCTGAATATATGAATATGTTCAATTGTTTACCTGCAGCAGCTGATGCAATTTCTAAACGTAAATTTTTTTTTGTAACGGTTCAGCCAGTGTAATAACTTTTTATGTCATTTCTGCTGTCTTGCTGCATCAACTGAGTTCTGACTATAAACATTATATTACATTTTAGTTAAGTCTTAGTTAACTTCTAGTTAAGTTTTATTATTTCTTTGTTTATTCCTTGTTTATTTCTTGTCTACCGAATACGGTGAATAAAGATGTGTGTATAAATATCATTCAGCTGGAGAGAAATATTGGATCCGCTGTCAGTCCGCGTCTGCACTAAATAGGCCTTTAGTCTTTAGTACGTAAGGTAAGTTACTAGGTTTATAGCAGATTACAATTTAACTAACAAAATAACAGCTGTAAGGGGCTTGGTAATGCATTTTGCTAAACAAGACGGAAATCAAATATACTTTCCAAAGTCCGTTAGCAGTTACGAAAAAAAATACACTCGTCACGGAACGGGATCCGCGTCGGTCCGCGTCGGCAAAAAAAATCCTGCGGATCTGCGTTCGCGGACGGACGCGTCCGCAGTCCGCACATCTCTGTTGCTTTTGTCTCCGTTCCTTCCTCTCTCAGTTGACTTCTTTTACTTTCTCTGCATGCTGCTCGTGTAGTAATGGACGCATATGTATACGATATTGTAGAGTTTCGCGCCTAATGTTTTACTTCCAATTATCGTTTGTCCAAATGCGTTATTAAGTGCTTCATGGATGCAACATTATGACCACGATCGAGTGCGGCGAAAGAAGAGAGAGACAGGAGACTTAAATAAGCGGGCCGTGAAATAATAGCTTCAATTACTAACGCTTGTCAGTATGATAATTCGGTAGCAATAATACTGACTGTGTTTTAGCTTGTCTTTGGCCCTCGGAAACCTTTACTACCGGAGTATAAATAAAAACACAGGATATTGCCTACAGGTTATTATTACGGCTACCGGATTAATAGTCGCCGCGAAAAATAAAAAAACGGTACAAGTAAAAATTAACTGATATACAATAAACAACACAAAACTTAAAAAATGCATGTACAGTACTATTGAACACAGAAAAAAACGACGAAACAGCACTTAATACCGGTGAGCAAGTGAACATGCAGTAAACATACACACCAGTAGGCCTACGTTTTATTACAGTACTGCGTTAAAATCGTTTATCGTGCGCAGTTGTAAAACAATAAATCAATAATAATTACAGCGATTCTGAAACTCGAGAAGCTGCTTACCGCGGTGCTGATATGGGCTAATTCCCTACGGACGAAAGAACGAGAACAGGTTTATTTCCTCGAGTGTGTAGTCGAAAACAGCAACAGTAGCGCCGGTGCCGCATTATAGAATCGCGCTCAGAAAAAAGTCTCCCCCGGCCGACATTTTACCGGTAAGTTTTTATCGGTAAATTGTCGGCCGGAGGGACTTTTTATGGGGCCGGTGATATTTTAATAAGGGTGAGACATATCGATTCCGTGATTATCTCTGAGGGGCGGATTTTTCACGGATAAAACATTTCAATGTGACACCGGCAGGGCAACGGTTGACTGACACCAAGACGAGCCGTTTGGTCGCCGTCCGCCCGTGCTATATTGATCAAATCGCAAAGCGACCGATTGAGAGCTACCGGCGCGGCGCCCTTCTTAAACCCCCCGCACCCACTGCAGGGGTCTAGACCTGACCGGGAATAGGATGGGAAGTGGCGGTGGGACTGGGGCATATTTAATTAAGCGCACGAGGAAGCGAGACGCCCGCCCGGCGAGCGCAAAACAAATCATGGTTGATTTCATCTGCTCGGTCGCAGCGTTCGTAGCATACAGTAGCTTCAACAGCACGGCATCATCGACTCACTGAACACAATCACTCGCTCTTCCACTAGCCGCCAAACCAGATCGTGGGACGATTCGTGACGCACTGAGCGCGATGAGGACAAAAGAGCAAGTGCCCCGAGTGCTGTTTTGTTGTTTTGTTTCTTCAGCCAACAGATGACTAAGTCCGCAGATAGCGTTAGAACTCACCGGCGACGTATATGATGAAAACCAAATCATAATTCTATGCAGTCTATTTTCCCTTTGTGCCTATTTCGCACAAAGTGGTATTATATCGGAACATAGATTACAATGCACAAATCGTCATAGTACCCTTCACGTCGCCGCCAGACTAGACGCTCTAGGATTATGGAACGATTCGTGCACTAAACGCGAGGAGGATAGGAGAATAAATGCCACGATTGATGTTTGTTTTATTAGTTAATATATGCGTTTTTATTCGCCAAAATTATAGCAATTACAGCAAATAATAATACAAGCAAACAAACTATAAAATAAAAAAAATTAAATCAAATAACCGACAAATACGACTGATCATATAGCAGCTTCTAATTGCGAAAAAATTAAGCTTAAGCTTAAAGTAAATTTTTGCAGCCAACAGATGACTTATAAAAGTGTCAAGTAAACTAACTACATAATAGTCTTGCAGACAGCGTTAGATCTCACTGGTTACCTATATAACAAAAACTAAGCCATATTATACAATACATTTCTTGCATTTGCCTATTTCGCACAAACTGGTCGGCATTAGATCGGAATCGTCCCACACAACATCACAGGAGATTCCCGCATCGTCTGAATACCGGCTGCGGCGCCCACTCACTGACAACTCAGAATTATCTTTGCTGCTCCTCGCGCTCACATTTCTACCGGGAAGATTTCAACGCCAAATCTTCAATATTCTTTTAATTTTCTATGTTTCCTTTTGTATCGGTTTACATCAACGCTTTATTTGCCACGTTTATAGGGTTGCGATTTTTGAAGTTTTGAATGAATGAACGACTAAATTTATTTGCCAACAACTGCCAAGTAATAGAACACAGTGCTTACATTGTTGATGGGACATCCAAGAAAGCCAAGCTCTACTAACGGATGCCCCAAATAAAAAACATAACAACATAACTAGAAAACTACATAAAATAAATAAACAAAATGTCTATCAGCTGTACAAACGTTTTTTTTCTTTGTACAAAAGTTTTCTTCTTTCCTTACATAACTTTTAACGAAGAAATAAAAAAACACAACAAAATAATAAAAATACGCATATCATGTGATAAAGTATACATCACGCCACAATGTAAAAAATAGATGATAGCTTTATCCGTAGTGTGACAACAATAACTGTTACAGACTACGTTTGGGGCGCAAGTTTGGCGCGGTATTTAGGCTATAAAGAAGACCGTTTACGTTATTAGAAAGCAACACAGCAGCTCTGCTCTACGCGTTTGCGTGAGACGACCTAGTATATCGTGCAGCGATGGCGGGTGGGGGAGCAGTGAGGGACGACGTGGGTGGTCTAGTAGTGGGTGAAGGGGGAGAAGGTTTGGTCGTCGTTCTAATCCAACAGACGGACAGTTAGACTGGAGCCGGGGTGTCCCATTATAGATCGCCCCCCCAAAAAAAAACTCCCCCGGCCGAAAATTTACTTTGAAAAATCTGCCACTCCCGGAGAAAACAAGGAGGAAACAATGTCATATCAATTCCGTGATTATCTCTCCCCGGGCGGATTTTTCATTGGCAGACGTTTTAACGTGACACCGGCGCTGTTCCGGTCGCCGCCATTTGCTTAATAGACGCGGAGCGCTCAACGCACGGCCAGAAAATGACCACCGACCGACTGAGCAGCACCATAGTGATGTCTGTCGCTCTCCTGAGTCAAACTGACGCATCGAAGACCGACTCTGATGTCCGAAATGTGACGACTGAGGAACAGGTGGCTTGGTGGTTTATACTCCGTTTACACGATGAAGCTGGTTCGACGAGCTGGCTCGTCCAGCTAATATATATAATTGCTCGATGTTTGCTCGATCGTGTAAACGGGGTATTAGCAGTAAGATGTTGAACTTGCGATCGCGAGGTCGTGGGTTCGACTCCCTGTCTGCTCGCTCACTATCAAGTGGTTACTACTTAGATGAATGTCTGCGGATAAGTAAACCATCTACGCATACGATAACCAACAACAAGGTTAACTCAGCCTTCTATCCTTCTGGGGTTGTCTGGCTGCAGGAGGAAAGGGGGTTAGAGTGGGGAGGGGGCATTTATCTGTGTCGGATGGCAGGTAAAAGTGTGTAATCCCATATGGCAGGTGACTCTTTGTAGGTTTGCGATGGGTTTCCATAAAGAGCTAGACACAATCTTCAGTTTCTAACCGCTCTCCGATGGACGTCCGCACAGAGTTGTTGACATAAACAGTGCCAGATTTTATGTGTGTAAACCACTGTTTGGAGTGGTATATAAGTGACTGTGCAACAAACGATCTGCGGCCGTTACTATCAGCAATTAACGGATCTGCGGTTATGTGCGGTATTTAGCTGCAGACCGAGCTCTATTGCACAATACCCGGTCCTCGAAACGTGCGAATCCCAATTTGTTTATATAATTTTTTACTACGTGTGAGCGAGGGTGGGTGGTGAGGTGAGACTCCTCATTTCCCGGCGTTGGGGGGAGTCGCGATGAGTCCAGTCGCCTGTCGACTTTATGCAGATGGTCGTCTTTGGTTGTCGGTCGCCCTGCGCTACAGAAACAAATGGGAATGATTGTATGACATCTTAGATGGTAAGGGACGAACGCCCGATGGCTTGTTTTGGTTTTTTTGGAAGGAGAGGAGAGGGCAGTGTTTCGTAGTAAAAATGGACATTGGTCGAAATCAAAACCGAATATTAGCTTATAATGAGAATTCTCAGTAGTTCAAATTGCTCTAGGCAAAACCGTTTTAATAATCAAATATTTGTAGAGTGTAAGTTTTCTGCTACTAACTAACTAATAGCAGCAACACGGACATAAAGCACCCATGCTATTCTCCGCCTTCTCATGCCGTGTCCGCGAGGTGTCCGCGTCTAAGGAACAATAGAAACCACCACCCAAGCTGTCCGACTGGCGACCCAGGCAAGACATGCAGATTGCAGAGCTTCTCATCGCAATTATTTATTTGCGACGGCGTCCAGCAGCGCCTACTATCATAGACCCAGATTCCACTTGTCCCGATTTGTACTCACGATTTGTTGTACAGTGAAAGATCGAGTTTATTTTCCACAATCACAACACAATAAAGGTAGAATAGTAACAGTACAATAGTTGATGACATAAGAGGGTGCATGGCCAGAAGGGTATCCGCCCATCAAATGCTGGCCACCCAATGTTGCAATCAATGTAGCGCTACTGCATACTCAGCAAAGGAAAAAAAGAAACAAAAAAAACAAACGAGAGCAAGTGCATGGGTGACGCGCGTACGACAAAGAAAAGTATGCAGCAAATCTAGTACAAATTGTACAGCGTGTCCGTAAAATGCCGAACGTTTTTTTGTTTGTTCTTTTTTTTGTTTGTGATGCTATCGAATTTTTCGATGAATAAAGTCGATTATAGCAGATCAATTCCTGTCTATGACACCATAGATCACTGCAGATTAGCTTAAGTCACAGAAAAATTAATAGTCCAAGTTAGTGGTCTGCTGTTGACCGGTCAATAGTGAAGTAGTAACAGCGTATTTTGTTTACATGATTTTTGTTAATTTTTTTGGTTTTGGTTTTGAAGTATAACAAAACAAATAGCGACTGGCGTGTCAATCATCATTGAAAATTTTTCCCCCTCAGTTCGTAAAATGTTGCCCCCTTGATCTTCGACCTCAAAGCAGCATTTTTTACGAAATTCGGGAACAGAATTTTCACTGATGACCTCGACGCCAGTCACTATTTATATAGCGATGGAGGTTGGGCTTCATAGCGCACGAGTCCAGCGTATAAGATGCGGCGCCACCGGCCTACAGCAATGATTATCAATGCGCGTAACCTTGTTAGTGGACAAGCAGCCGGATGCGTTCCTTCAGAGACGAGGCAGGCTGTGTGCTGCTATGTCAACCACTGCCGCTGCAACAATCGTCATTGCAGCATCATCACCAGTGGCGTCGTAAACGGAAAAGGGTTGGGGGAGGGGGAACAGGCGACAATCGCCCCTCTTTCAATTTTCGACTGTGGAAAAATAATTGTCGAATTGCTGGGTGGCTGCATTGATGGGCATGCAGCTTTCTGGCCACTTTCCTATGTTATGTCATTGATTATTTATTATTATTGATTATTTATTGTTATTGATTATTGTGAATGCACTGAACTTTTGTGTGCTTTGAAAAATAAAACGTCTCTCTCGAAAAAAATTGTCCCAAAATGCAAAATTTGGGGCTGAAAAGTGTAAACCTCCCATTTTTGGTAAAATTTAGGGCAAAATGAAAATTACGACCATCCGTAATCTCCTCTGTCGGAAATTTGCTGGTGTCTATCGGAATTTTGGCACAAATTTTTGGTGCCCGCCTTACTAAGGTTTGCCTCTAGTGGTGCTCGCAGTGGAAGTGGTATAGAAATTTAATAAGCGTGTAAAATTTCTCATCAAAATTTTAAGCGGTTGCGCAGAAAATTGCAAAAAAAATCTTTAAGGAATGTTCTTGCCTCACACTGTAGGGGATTTGCATCAGCCCGGTTCACTGTTGAAGAAGCCGGTCGTCTGTTTGGTCAACGCGGGTTGTGTGACTGTTTAATTGCGTATAACTTTGGTCTGTGTCCCGCTGAAAGCGCCACGACGGAGATTAGCTTTTGGTCATGCAAAGTTTTTCACTTTATCTTCTTATCAACACAGCCTGGTGATGACGGGGAGTGTCGTCTGTCTATCAATTAATTTCACCGAATAAACTTGAGAAAAAAACAACAAAAGTATCTGGGCTTGGTCACCAACAGCGCCTAGTTCTTTTGCACGTTTTTATTATTAGACCATGCTAGCATACGAAACTAAACAAGAAATTTGGGCTAAGGCTCACGGGACGCGCGAAAGCCTATAACAGTTCCTGTTCGCAAACTTTCAGTCTATATCTCTAGCCATTTCGTCGCAGTTCATTCTTGGAGTGTGCGCTGCAGTCGAAGATGGCAAAAATCAATAAAAGCCTTTTATTTTGGAAGTTCAGAGTCTTTCAGAGTCATTGATGTTGATGCGACTAAAAAGCTCGTCACTAATGCTTTTTGTGATAGGCAGCATTCCCATGCCTATCATTCTGCAACCGTTTTCACGGAAACTGGCCAACAACGGTAAAATAACGACTTTTTCGAGGGTACCGCTTTTTTGATGCTCTCGTGCGCAGGTTTTCTTAAACCTAGAAAATCGAGACTTTGATCGTAGAAATCTATGTTTAATGCTGAAAATTTTATATGCAGCCTTTTTATGTCTATCTCAATTAATTTCTGCGCAATTCGCTTTTAAAATGTGTCTTGCCGCCAGAAATCGCCAAAAAATCCACAAAACTCCTATTTTAGCGTTCAAGGTTATCCAAGGTCATCTAATTCAGTGGCAATCGAAAGCCAGTGTACGACTTCCTATTAGTGATTAATAGTAACCCAGGCCCTATCTCGCACCGTTATTGAGATACAGCGACTTATTAGCTAAAATCACAAATTTTAAAATTTTTCCCACCCCATCTCATTTAGCGCCCTCGTTCGGGGTGACCCCCCTTCGAACTTATGGGAAAGCTTTACGGTTCCTGAAACAAGAGTTTTTCAGGCAGCCGGCGGTGAAGATTAAGTGATTCTAGCTTGCACCGTTTTTGACTGATCTACCCATGTGACAGACAGACAGACAGACAGACAGAATTGCGATGGCTAAGACGCGCTGAAAACAGTAGCTTCTTTCGGGCGTAAAATATGTTGGCACAGTGCCGACATGTTGTGCGGACGTCCACCAAACTATATACTGCACTGCGCAGAACTCTAAGATTAGCCTCATCGTAACTCTGACTTTTGAGCTTTTGTGCTGAAAATTGGCAAACCGGTTAATTTTGGCCTACAGGGTTTACGCTAACGTTGTTTTTTGACGTTTGTTCGTTTTCAAGTTAAAAGCCTGTAACGGACAGACAGACAGAAAGACGCACGAAACGAACGGACGGGCAAGACCCAAATTACGGCCCAGTAAGACGGCCGCATAATAAAACATTTTTGAAAAGGCCTACGCTAACATTTTCAGCACGAATGTGGTTACCGTACACGTTAAGTAAAATTTGTTGCAAATGTTCCGTTTCAAGTTAATGTGCGATTAACGCGATAAATCTTTGGTCGGATCAATCAACAGTGTTGCGCTTCGCACGATATACGACTACTATTGAGTCTAGCGCGGACAGACCGAAGACAGACACAGAGATGCAACCACAGACACGGTGCCTGACAATAAGGGTCGCGTTATATAGCTTTCAGCTCGGCCGAGCCAATGAAGCAAAGTCGCTAGATCGAACACGTCGAGTTGGATGAACGGAAGGAAGGGACTTGGATCGAGATGAAATCGCAGCCACCGCTGACTATCTGGGTGCATCTCGTGACAACAGCAGAACCGAGTCTGCAGCAAATGCAATTAATCGTTTTGTGCATGCAGGAAACGGCCATTGATTTGCACGGCGGCGGTGCCTCATTATAGGATAGCTCCCAGAAAAGTCTCCTTCCGGCCGACAATTTACCGGCAAAAATCTGCCCCCCCCCGGCGGCTGCCCGGGCGGAACAGCTTTTTGCCGGTAAATTGTCGGCCGGAAGGAGACTTTTCTGGGGGACGATCCTATAATTGGGAGACTTTTTATGGATCCGGCGACGTTTTAATCAGAGGAAGACATTTTAATGTGACACCGGCGCCGAGTGAAAAGTGCTGTCGGCTGTCGCGTGCAATTTGCCGACCGACCGACTGTACATGCGACACTGCGCGTGGCAAGATAATTACGTAGCGCACACCATCAGTGAGATTATTTCAAGACTCATCTCCCGAATCTGCGACTGCAGCGTGTAACAATAACGCAGCAAATTATTTTTTCACGTTAACACGTTGACACGCCAAGCTATGCAATTGCTGTTACAATTATTGCGGGTAACTGAATTTTGTGTGCCTGTTCGTCACGCGCTGGTATTAATTCAAAACAACACAAGCTAAGATCGCAGAATATCCACTGTCATTGAGAGGGCGGCGGCAGACGAAGGTCCAGAGGTTCGGACCTTCCCCCCATGCAGCTTTCAACAGGACGGCCCATGAGATTCGAACAAATCGGAGCTTTTTGGATGAATAAAAAAGGGATTGGTAGGGGTAGCGGCGGTAAATCTATAACCACTCGACCTGGACCGCAGCTCTGAAAGCTGGCGCCGCCCATAGGATAATCATAAGCCACAGAGTCTAGTGCTTTGTTTATTATAACACTATTATAATATTTTTATACATATTATAATACTTTTGACGTCATTACGGACAGAACTTCAGTGTGAAACGGATCGAAAATTAAACTGTGATATTCTGGAGAAAAATCGAGTTAATATTTTATAATGTTAGAAGCTATACGCTTCAACAGCAAACCGAACTCCAGCAGTGGTAAGTGTTTTCCCCATTTCTAGTCCCAGTATCGGATCTTTGCGTCAAACGACGGAAGCCGGCTGCTTGTAAAGAACGACAACCAACCGCCAGACGGACAGCGGGAAGGACGAAGAAATGGGGGAAGAGAAGTGGGTAGAGGTAAGGTAGGTAGGAGGAGGAAAGAGGATGCTGCAATATTGATGAGAGTTGCGGCCAGGCCACATCAGACCACACGCCGGCTGCGGCGTGACAAAAAGCAACGCAATCGATCAGCAGGAGTCACTCAGTCAGCAGCCATTGCCAGGCATGCAGGGCAAGGCCACAGCAGGTACTCTACATGTACACCACCCAACGCGACCGAGTACCCGGCGACATCAACCCCTCAAAGAAAAAAATCCTAAGTGTTTGAATTGCGAAAAAGTTTGCTGGGGGTTAAATTTTTCGACTGTCGAAGTCTGACCAAAATTATTGTCATGTAAATCGTATGTGTATAGTATACAGCCGAGCCCCCAGTACATAATTTGACAAGAGTGTTGGGGGGTTGAGAAAACAGTTGAAGGGGTTCAACCCCTTAACCCTCCTCCCGGTGTCGGCACTTTAAACACTGTTTCTTCTTCTACAAGACTAAAGGTTAAAGGCTGTGTAAGTTTATAGATATTTATGAAACTGAAAGACCCATCGAAAAGTTACGGAGCGTCACCTGCCATATGGGATCACACACTGTTACCTGCCACCGGACACAGGCAAACGCGCCCCGCTTCTGTCGTGTCATAATTCGGTAGAACTCAAGCAAAGGCGGTAAGATTAAGTTAAGCCACTCAAAGTTGAGTTGACAGCAGTCGGGGGCAGCTCGATAAGCCGAAAATTTGATACTTCGAAAGTTTTGATGTTTTTTTCGTTGACTCAGTCTCCACATTTTCTCTCAATTCGGGTCAGTGTTCTGCCGTAAAGGGGTTAGTCGCTGAGTTTTTTTTACTTGGGGTGGGTTTGTCTGTACCCCAAACCATCCAACCCAACTCACGCACCGACGTAACGATAACTAATTGTCAGCCGATGGGCGACAACGTCTAATTCTGCCGAGCAGACAGAAACCAACAAACGTACAATGGCCGGTGGGTGGTCCACAAATGATTAGCCTACAGCATGCAGGTCTTTAAGTTATAGTCAGCTGACTCTGAATGATACTGTAAAAGTGTAAATGCGTGGCGCAGCGAGCAATAAACCATCAACCAATCAATAGGCCTATACCTGCAGCTGCAGTGACAGCTGTTATTACAATCGGCAGAAATTCTCTCCATAAAGCTCCGTGATTCTCGTTATAGTTTTGCTTTGCCGCATTGCCACTTTAACTCGCTCGTACAAGCGTCCATTTGTACAGTTGCGAAATTTATTCGAAGATACATGCTAATAATTAATAAATAACTGTGTCGAAATGCTCTGCGCCAAACATTAGTAACATATCGTTTTTGTTTTCTTTTTTTCGTCGTATTACTTGCAATCTTGCAACGTATTGTAATATCTGTTGATTGCCAATGGCGTTTAACCGTTAAGAAAAAAACCATTACTTTCTCAGTTACTTATAGTGTATCTTGCTAATTTGTTTTAAGTTTGCACAAATAAAAATTCGCTTGAAACCATATCCGATAATGGCGAACTAGCGTTTACAAGAGCCGACTGATGACTGGTGTGTAGTAATTATTGTGAGGGTGAGAGCAGAGCTGTGACGTCAGCAGATATTAGTGACGTGACAGCTGACGTCATGCACGGCAGGTGCGTGCATTGTCTATCATCGATGTTACTACACTTTCATTTATTCATTTACTCCGTCTGGCATCGTAAATTGCACTCGTTTCACAATTATTGGGAAAGCAACAAACCGTATCAGATTTAAACAAGTTGAGACCTCGGGCCAGTGATGTATCTAGGCCTAGTCCTCGAGAGTCGAGACCAAAGTCTTCATCTCGAGCCGTTTCGAGGACAAAAAATAGTCTTGGTCGTAGTTTTGAAAAATGTATTGTTTACATCATTGCCTTGGGCAGTCTTGAACAGCGAGTCCCGCCCTTGCTCCTACCCACGAAATAATTACCGATCTCTGTGACTTCTGAGTTATTTCTAATTTTCTACGGCTAAATATTCCCACTAATCGTCGCAACTTAATGTTGGACTAATTTCGTACGTCGTGTGAGACAGTTTAAAGAAAAGTCAATTAAGCGACTAGGCGGAATTTAGGCCGCGTGAGTTGAAACGCGTCTCTCGGGCGTTAAGTCGTGGAATTAATGAGACGTTCGTCGACTAGCATTGGGCGGCTGGCTATTGAAAGCCAAACGTAACAGATAGACACGGCAGACACAGCAGCTACAGCAGCAGCAGTGGAGGCAGCAGCGCGATTGCCGCTTTCATTTGTTATTTAATTGTTTCAATTTTTTCACTTACTGTTTTAGTTTTAGTTGACCTTTTCTGTAGAAATATTTTTCGTTTTAGTGCTATTGGTTAATATACCCAGATGGTTTACCAGCCTGCACCTGCAGACAGTCACCCATCAAAGTAGTAACCACTTGATAGCGCGACCCACTACCTGACTTGACATTTGACAATCTGACTAAAGACCGTATGTTCTTTTCGCATTGGTATAACACGTCACCAGCGGCGTAGCCAAAATCTGTAGTTGTAGTGGGGGCACTTAAAAGATAGGGTGTGGGGACGGGGTTGTGCCCCTCTCGAGAAAATTTTCTGATTTTTTTTTCTGTGTAAAAATGACATGTTTTGGTGTCCGTGGTCCGTAGTCATGCCGCGTGGTGGTGCCACCGAACTCGAATATATCACGCTGAATCAACGCTCTTTCTGAACGGTTTGCTGGCTCGCTTCGCTAGATGGCGCCCGCCCGCCAACAGGTTTACTGTACAAGAAATCGATGCTACGAGCGTACGAGACATCTAATAGGGTGTTTACACGATCGAGCAAACATCGAGCAGCTAGCTCGACGTTCTACAGTAATTAGCATGATAATTATGAGGGCGGGCGGGTTGTAATTCGAAGGTATATAACACGTGATCAGCTGTGGGCTGAGCCTAAGCCTAGGCCTACATTTGAGCCAGAGGGCGGCGTTCAAGTAGGCTTGCTTGAGCCAGCTCGATGTTTGCTCGATCGTGTAAACACCCTATTACTGTTTCTCCCCGGTTTACCGGACTACGCTACCACCGACAGACACGCTATATAGCGAAGCACGGACTTGCTATATTTACCTCCGCCAAGGTTCTGGTTTCACAAAAAGCCTGGCTGTCGCTAGGAAAGGCCGACCGTACCGACTATGTCCAAAGGCCAGCGTCCGACTTCTGGTTATGGAAAAAAGCGATCACCCTGAAGTGATAACAATTTCATACGCGCTGCGTCAACGCTGTTCTGGAACGCTACAATCAACGCTAGAAGCCTATGGCAGACGTAACGCGCGGTCACGTGGCATTAATTATAAATAACTTGCAGACCGTTTGGAAAACTAGTGTAATGAAAGTGTAGGGGATCCGACTTGGTACCATAAGGTAATTGTCGACAACTCTATTTACTTGTTTAGACAGTTTTCCAGTTAGACGTATCGTTTAGCCACAATACATGCGTGACAGACAGATAACAGACATGAAAGACACAATCTTGCACGGTCGGTCAAAATGGTTAAATATTATAACTTTTAATAAAAAACCCATCTCAGAGCTACAGAGCGTCACCTGCCATATGGGATCATACAGTGTTACCTGCCGCCCGGCATAGGTAAATGCGCCTTGCGCTAAGCTCGGCCAGACTCGATGTACCTCCTACCGCGGAGGGATAGAAGGCTGAGTTAACCTTAATGTTAGTTATATACCGAGATGGTTTACTTGTTCGTAGAGTCACCCATTCGACAGCGTTAGCGGTGTTCTGCGCTTTCCCCAGTGCCTGTTATTAGCTGTCAATGCAATTTCACTATTTAGTCACAGTTTGGTATGTCATAAAAGAACTATTAATACTCAGCAAACTTATAATAAGTTTATTAATAGAATAATAAATAGTCTTTTAGTGTGTTATTGTGCGTTATTTATTCATTTACTGATTGAAAAATTTGTGTGAAGCGTGGTCCAAAAACGGCACAACGTTTACAACCATAAATCAATCCTACTACAGGTTAGTCCAGACAGCAATAAATATTTAGTTGCCATATTCAGACATTGACTTTTTTCACGTAAGTAGATTCTTTCTGAACATTCTGCTGAAAACCGCATGACTTTTTGACGTACTGTTGCATATTTATGGTGCTGTAAGCTCTGCGCCGTTTTCAGCGCCTCAGATTCAGTGAGTTTCTCGCTAACATTGTGCGCTTTATAAATTAAATTTACTTACTTACTTACTTACTTTTTCTGGACCACCCTGTAGTGGACCTACTTTCACTGCAGGCATGTTTCCGTGACTCGAATGGATTTATTTATTCACTGTCACATACGCTTCGTGAGTCGCTGGTGTCATTGTCCACCGTGCGTAAGGTGTCGAAGACTTCGCCACGAAGAACGAAACACTGTATATCCATCAAGCTGTCTTTTCCCTGACCAATGCTTACCGACACTTCAATTAATCCTACTGCGCTGAGTTAGCGTTACATGCACGCCAATGCGTTAAGTCAGTTGTCTTGACGGCGTTGACCTAGAACTATGCACTCTTATATTATTGCTTCGATTCATCATGCCGTTTCAGTGCAACTGAAACAATAAGCCCAGCTGTCGCTAGGATAACCGACCGTACTGGTTGTCAGTGACCTTCAAGGTTATCCAAAACCGATGATTTTCATTTCATCTCAAAGGGCGTGTGCTACTTTCTATTAGTGATTAATAGTAACCTTGGCCCTATCTCTCACCGTTTTTGAGATATGGCCAATTTTTCATTGAATTTCCTACCCCCTCCATTTAACTCCCAATTTGAAAATGTTTACCTTGCACTAGATGGCTGAAATTTTGCACGCCCAAGTTTAACGCACATGGCTAATAATTTGTGTAAAAAGTTTTTTCCCTACGATTTACCCATTAGCCAGGGTACATCCGTTACAGACGGACGGACAGACGACGCACAACAACCATGCCAACAGCTCGACGTTACTTAAGTATTGTCAGATAAAAATCGGCGTTGTACACATCTTGTCTCAAAAAACTGTGCCACTGTTACTTGTTGAATAAATCTCTAAAACACTGGCCAATTTTAATGTTTTTTTGGCATGCAGCATTACAAAAAAAATTGTCGTCGTGAATGATTCTAGTTTGTCCGCCTCACTTTAATACTGTTGCTACGCTGCCTTGTAAAACGCAGAAGTCGTAGAAAACAGTTTTTTAAACACGGGATAGTAGCAAGACAGCGCAACGGGTAACAAAAAACTGACTGCATACTCCTCTCGGTCCAGCGTGAGAAAGAATAACATCAGAATAGACCTGTTTTGTGCTTGTGATGATGTTTTTATTTTTCAATTACAACGCAGATAAAGCGTAACAAAAAGTATAAAAAAGAATGCTTATTGCATGTTATACTCATTTTGACTCCAATACGTCATCTGAAAGTACACTAAAAAATGTAACATAATTTTTCTTTGCTGACATTGTATGACGAAAAAACTGTATACTTGTTGTTTAAAAACACAGCACTGTAGCTATAACGTTACTGTCGCCAATCGTGACGACGACCTAATTACGCTGACCACATGCGTGCGCGTGAGGATTGCTAATTGGTCCAATTACTTAAATAGGCGCCTACAATACGGCAACGGCGAGCGGGAAAAGATCGGATACTGGACCTATGACGTGAAAATACACTCAACAGCGACAGAACGACTCAGGCAGTTGAGAGCAAATACAACGGAGATAATATAGGAGTTAAAATGTGATCTTAGCATCTCTGCTAATTATTAATAAACTTAATGAATCGTACGTTCTTCATCAGCTCCTACCCGAGAAAACTAACTTTACACTGGAAAAAAGTAAACCCCTAGACATTGTACAATAGAAATGTCAAATCTGAACAAATCTAAATAAGATTTTGAACACTTAATCGCTTAAATTGTTAAAGCGATCACCAAAATGTGTGTTAAAAAATGCTATTTCTTAGCGGAATCATGAACAGTGCAAAATTGTTTATGATGCTATCGAATTTTTTTCGATGAATAAAATTGATTAATATATCCGTTGCCAATATGGCGTTACATAAGTAACATTTGTATATCTCCATAACTCCAGCAAATAACATCGGATTTTGAGAAAATTACACATCAACAATGCATCGTCTATTAGCAATTAAACTGTCAAATTTGAGTTAAATCCTCTGACGAGGCCTTTGTGAGGTCACTTGAAAATGTTAAGTGTCCATTATTAACCAAAAAGTCGAAAAAACATAACGAGTACAAGTAGGCCTACGTTATCATCGGTTGACAAGTGACAACTGATGTGGGACAGCGGATCAGGAGAAAAAGAGAGTAATGCGTCAGGATATCAGTAGGGGGCGCTGACGATGCGAAACACGTGACCAATAAGATGATGATGATAATGATTAGTTAATGTGGTTGCAGCGACTGCGCGAGTTAGATCGATGCCGCCGACACCGGTTGTTAACAGTAACTGTTGCAGACTATGGCTAACGGATATGTAGCTCTCTATGAGAAACCCATCTCAGAGCTAAGGATCGTCACCTGCAATATGGGATCACCTACCACCCGACACAGGTGAACTCCCCTCCCCAGTCAGTATTTATACTTATTCAACTATAAACATATATTGAATAAGCAAGAACGTGTACTGAAAAAGCAGCAGCAACAATTTTTAAAGAAAAAACTGTTATTAGTCACCGTAATATCATACATGTCCCTACTGATGGCTTCATGTATGAGAGTAGGCCTATTAGAACGCGCGAGAACCAACATTTGCCACAATTTGAAGTCATAGCCGGAGCAATATGGAGAAACACGGAGAGAGACAACAGCTGAGTGTGGCGTGGAGTGGGGGGGGTAGGCTTGGACGACGTGGGTGGCCGATCAATGGATCTACTAGCACTGTGGTAATCGATAACATCAGAGCGTTGCAGAGTAGAGATGTGCACGTGAGCGGGAAAGATCAGGATCCCATATATCTCGCGGGATTCTAACGAAAATTTGATGAAAATGGAAATAAAATGTATGGAAATGGAAACTAAGATGTTAAAGTGGGAAAAATCATAGTACGATCTTCAATCACAAACACTATAACTTTATAGCAAGATTGCTTGGTTATCGTTCTCTCAATTAACAAATATTTTTGCAGGTTGTCAATTCATCTCATCGTTAATTCGCTTGTTTTGTCTAATTTGTCTAACGCTTTTGGTTGGGGGTCAGCACAGGCGTGCCACCCGCCGACAAAAAATCTTCATAAATTCTCTGCAGATATCTCGATTGAGTTGCTGTATGTGAATCGGAATGGGAGGAAATAGGAATTGTTCGACGTGAAAAATGGGAATAAAATTTAAGTTTTAAACAAAAATGAGATCGTGATGGAAATGATCATAAAGTACCATAAATGAGAGAGACTTGGTACGAAAAATGTGTTCCGGCACATCTCTAGTTGCAGAGTGTCAAGCCAGGGAGGCAGCGGGTGTTATGATGTGTCCTGGGATCACTGACTCTCGTTGCCCACTGCTCACTCAGTCAGTAACTGTTGTCACTAAGATACACAGCCAATGGCGCTCAATTGTCCTATACGACAGCTAAACATCCGGCAGACGCCAAACGCCTTTCTATATCTTCGGACTCTATGGCGCTATAATTATAAACGCTGTACTATTATTAGTTCATGTATAAGTGGTATTTCCTCATGCACAAGTAACAAGACGGTAGGCCTATATAGCGGATGCTCCATAAAAATATGTTTCCAGCTTTATTAAATATTGACCGACCATAAAATAACAGACACTATACAAATCATTGATAAACGTGACAACGCTAAGAATGTTAAAGATCTCATAACAATTCTAAATGAGTCGTGAAAAATATTAGTTGCTGTCATTTTTGCTTTGTAGCTCGCTGATTCTAGAGCAGACTACACCGTGTTTCATAAAAGGACCCCTTTTTGTTTTTTATAATTTACTCAAATAATGACCAATTTACACAAAGATGTCGCCGTTTTTAGCTGCAAAAATACTAACTCAAATTATTTTAACACAATATAACAGTTAATTAAATATTCTTTGCTAGTCGTGACGTAACGCTGACATCATAATGTGTCGTGAGTACAAGCATGCTTATCTCAAACGGTGCTGTTAGTTGCTACCCTGCTTCGACGGTAAACTTAATCGTTCTGGTTCGCTGATGAAAAGTGTTCATCGTATCAGCACTAAGCAACATGAAGGTATGAAATCTGGCGTCCCGCGATCTAAAAACGCAACCATTTTGTCAGCTCGGTGTGCTAGTGCGCTGTCTTGCTCGAACATGTGAAAGTCCAACTATCCCCACAAACACATAGGCCTAAATGTGATTGCTTTGCATGTTTTTGTGGCTGCAGCAGTAAATCTCCAAGAATTTGTCATGAGGGAACCAGATTTTTCACCATCAGAACAGGGTAGCAATTGACAGCACCAGATGAGACTAACAAGCTTGTACCCGCGACACAATATGACGTCAGCGTTACGTCACGACTAGCAAAAATATTTAATCAACTCTCATATTTTTCTGAAATATATTGAATTTCTATTTTTTAGCTACAACTGGTAAAAATCGTGTAACCTGATCATCATTTGAGTGAATTATGAAAGAAAGAAACAGGGGGTCCTTTTTATGAAACATCGTGTATACTTTGCAATGTAGTGTAGAGACGAGACTGGGGTGTAACTGTGATCAAATCACTGACAGTCAGCGCTTCACTCGTCTTGATATTAATTTTTATAATTTTCTTAACGAAAACAATGGCTCAGGGAATTACATAAGCTATTTTGAGACGCTGTATAGGTAAGAACTCAGAAACAGAGATATCTTTCAGTCCGCTTTTGCTAATCAGAGTTGCACTGCAAGGCTGCATGAAAGCGGATTAAACGGCGATTCCTATAACTCAGTAATCCGATTAACGCCTCGAGCCATTCGTTAATCGAGTATGTGTAAGCGGAGGATAAAATTAGAAACCACACAGCCTGACATTAACTTCTGCTGGCAAAAACATCTATAACAGACCTATTTATTTCAACTAGTAAATCGTTTGTTACTGTTGCTAGATCAATTTATTTGCTGACCAGGTGTGCACAATAGGCTATACCCGACTGTTCATAAGAGGTGCAGCCAGTGGCGTCATTTCAGTAAATCATTGGGTGGGGGGTCCGTATTGTTTTTGCAGCAGTAACACTGTTTCAGACGTACGATTTTACAGGAAAGAGTTCAATATTATGAATGCTTGGCGGTCCATAGACCCCCAGTCTCCCCTAAATGACGACATTGAGTGCAGTTTTGGTAATGTAATTTTGTATATCCACCAAACGGCACCGAGGGATTAATGCAAATACAATACTAAGTGCGCTGGTAAAAAATATTGATGATCATAATTGCCTATCATTGACGCGTTTATAATAAAAACTGGACGACGTTTTGCATCTTCAGATAGTGCAGGCCCATTGTACACGTATAGGCCCTACTAATAAAAGTACTGAGACCCTCTATTGCACTGTAAAACGTTTCTTAGTTAAAAGCCTACACCTTCTGTACATTGTGTAAATAATATGTAATCATGAAAAAAATCGCAACAGTTTGGTAATTTTACCTTCCATCTGCAGGCAGTAATATGTCGGACTTACATCAGTGCAGGAGTGAGATGCGTCAGTAATGAAAAGGTCAATCGTTCATTGCATTGCACTGTCAGCCCAGGCGATATCAATTCTGATCACAGTCTACCCCCTCCCCCAGTCTGTTGTCTGTCATCGCTCTGTCTCTGTTTCCATCGCTATCCCGACTGTCACTAATGCATCTCCTTCGCCGCCGCTGCAGCCGCCGGCCGTTGCCATGGAAACGACGTCGTTGCCAACCACGCATCACTTTGGCAACGGATGAGTGCTCTCGATCGCTAACCTGGTTTTTGTCGACAACAGAAAATTCAGCCGTTTCTAGGCTGCTACTTATCGGAGGTTTGTCTCAATCGCATCGAATGCGTTGCGTCACCTGTCTCTGCAGCCGGCGGTTGCCATGGAAACATCGCTAGCGTCAATTACACATGTAGAACATGTCATCCGTCGTGGCAACATAATGTTGTCATCTTACTTTGTGAGATATTTTAAAAACTCTGATTATTTTACAAGTTATTGCACTTTTATCTCGACATCATCGAATGCGTTGCGCTGTCAACGTCCGGTTGCCATGGAAACGCTGCTGTCGCCAATTACGCGTCGTCAAGGCAACGCGACGGCGCGGCACGACGGTACATCGTTAGATTGGGGCGGTGCAGAGTGGACGGGCGAGTGTCTGAGTGAGTGGGAGAGTAGGCCTAGATGGGAAGTAGGAAGTAGCCGTGTTGACAGCTCGGCACTGCAGTTGCAACGACGACGACGTATAAAAAGCCGGATGTCGGAACGCGAAGCTACGGCTAGCAGAGATGTGCGTACGCCGTACGCAGACGCGCCCGCGGACGTTTTTTTTAAAAGAAGCAAATAATTCTTTTGCCGCAACGTTTCTACTTTTTAGCAACAATAATACTACAAAATTTCAGTTGCATTTGCAGTTTTTTTTGCACACGCCGCATTGTTAAATGCTGTCCCTGGGTTCCAGTATATTTTAAACATTATCACTGTTGCTGACAGTGCAGACAGGGACGCTATTCTGCGAACGTGAAAGCGGACCCAAAATTCCAGGATCCGCACATCTCTGACTGCTACGGTTAGGACTAGCAGAGCTATCGGCGGACACAGCGACAGCCAGCATCGCTCCGTTCTTCGAATAATAATAATAATAATAGTAATATTTTGAATAATACAAAATTTGTATAGCGCTATAGAGTCAGAAGATACAGAGGCGCTCATAGGTTTATTTTGGTAAATTTCTATACTATATTTCTACATCGCTCCGTTCTGTCAAGCGCCCGATCCGTCTGTTTGCGCTCACGACGCTTTGGTGCTTCGCTCTTCTCACCAGCAGACGTTCGGCTCAGAGTGTGTCTACATATGCGACAAAACCTCGCATTCGACAAAAAACAAGGCAGTACTTGTTACAGTGCAGCTGTCAATCAGCTGGGGTTTGGCAGCATCATCGCACGATACGCCTATAACAGGGTCTGGAAGCATTTCGGGCGGCCTAACCAGTCAAACGAATTCAACATTTTCAAGCGCTGTACTAGTGTACTACTACTCGTCTAGCTTCGTCCATTAGATGTTCTCAGTGTTCTCATCCGATAAAATAAGCGTTCTCAGTTACAAATATAACTCAGTGGTTTTCGGTTTTGCCATTTAAAAGAGTCGCCAAAACCTTTTTGGACGACGACGACACCGTACTTATCAAACGCTAATCTAACTCTAACTTGTACTATAACTCTAAATATAGCCTTGAACTAACCCTATTCCTAACCCTGTCCTTATCTGTCACTAATGCATCTCCTTTGCCGTCTCTGCAGCCAACGGCCGTTGTTATGGCCCATGGAGGCTACTTGAAATGGCGTGCCGACCGACAACAACTCAGCATATGGTCCAGAAGTGTACTGAGCAACGATAGCCCCCAAGCGGTGCCGTTGCGCTGCGGCGACGCACGGAACCAGCGCGTACTACGATCAGTCGGTCTCGACGCTCTACTCGGCGGCCAATCTGTTTCACGAGCCGCCTTAATGATATTCGCCGCCCAGTGAGCGTCGGTCGTCGACGAAATGTCACTGAGCGAAGAGACGTCGTCGTGGCGCCTCGCCGGGTCAGAGTAGGAAGCTGAGTTGACTGGATAAGAGACATGGTGGTCGTTGTAGGTGTTTCTGTCGTACGTAGCGTACAGGCCACCTCAGCGCCCCACTAGGGATAAAAAGCTGAGTTAACCTGAACACACTACAGGGCGGGATGCGGTCGTAGTGGGGTGGCGATGGGTCACTGCTGCACTCCGGCTAGGCATAAGAGGCTGACTTGAAAAGAGAACTGTGATGTGATCGTGGTGGTGTTTTCATCGTAGGCCTACATGGCGTACGGACCACCCCAGCGCCCGACTAGGGATAAGAAGTTGAGTTGATCTGAACGTGCCGCAGAAGAGATGCGGTAGTCATGGCGCGTCCTGTGCGTCACTGAGGCACCCCAGCTAGGCATAGGAAGCTGAGTTGACTGGAGAATTTGTCGTCGTGGCGCACTGACTGACGGGAAGAAACCTCACTCGCTCGCTAGCCCGGGAGGGACGGAGGCCTGAGGCCGGTAAGCCGCTGACGACGTCCGTCTGTCTGACGACCGGAAGAATGGCGGCGATTTTGCAACGACTAGCGGAGAGGAAAAGGAGAAGAACGTAACATAACGTAGTAGACTCTCGACTGTGTGACGATTTATGTCCCTCGACGCTGCTGTTTACGATTAATGTGCATTGTCAAATGTCAAAGGTAAAAAGCTACACAGCACCTTTTCCTCAAAAGGTGCTGTGTAGCTTTTTATATGAAACCCATCACCGAACTACGGAGAGTCGCCTGCCATATGGGATCACACAGTGTCACCTGCCACCCGACACAGGTAAACGCGCCCCGCAAAAGTCAAACTATATATCTGATGCTCTGAGCTAGGCTTTACATTGCTGGAGAATGGGTAACCGCTGTTCGAGAAAACAGTCTAACGGTGACTTGTAATTGGTCCTATAAAACTCGCAATAGAGTTAACCTCCATAAATAGCCCTAGTTTTAGTTGTTACCGCAATAGGCCTACATCATTCAAGTTTATCATTTTATAAAACTTTAACTGAAACACCAGTACGTTGGCCTACAGTTTCATAAGTCGAACATTAGGGCTGCACGTTTCCCGACAGAGAAGATTGTATGTGCTCAAAATTCTGATTTTGCTTCTCACTTTTACTAAAATGAAAGTTTTAGTCCAAAATTTTGCATTCTTGGAGCACAATTTTCTGACAGCCAAAAATTTAAAGAAGGGAAAACAATTGTTTCTTGCCCTTCAGCCTACGACGTCGCGGCCCCCTCCGTTCCATGTATTTACACTGCAAACACGAAAAAAGCGTAGAAATCGTCACAATACCGTGCCTGGACTCGGTTAAGACTGGATGAAGGTGGATGGCGGATGCCGCAGACGCCGACTGCCGTAGAATCACTGGGGACTGACTGGCCGGCCGGGCGCGCGAGTACAACGGTGTCGGAACGTTGATCTTAATTTAACAGGAGACGGACTTGCCGCGGCTGCTGTAAGGTATTGAGACGATCCGTGCACTGTTCCGATCTAAGTTGCTGTTTTGTGCGAAATAGGCAAACGCAGAAAATCCGTCACAGACCTGCGTATAATAAGACTTAGTTGGTTTTCGTCACATACGTCGCCAGTGAGTTCTGGCGCTATCTGTGCAGACCTAGTTAGTTTACTTTGCACTTCTATTAAGTAAGTAAGTAATATATGAATTTATATAGCGATATCGAAAACGTTAACCTCCAATGCGCTCGTCTTACTAGTACAGACTGCAAGAATTGTCCAAACAGCACTGGTGGATGCATTTACTTTCCTGTCGTCATTTCCCGCGCCCACGGTGCAGGAATCGTCTTAATACAACCCTCATCAACGAGACTGCGCCAGTCATCCCGTAATCTGCTGCGGTCGCTGGACCAGTCTGCGTGCGTGCGAAGCGTGCAATCTCTGAGACGTCTGGAGCAACTGATTGCTGTCCGACCGTAACAGCTTCATTCTCAGCGGCTTCAATTACCACGGACCGCGGGCTACAGTCAGAGCCTGGATGCACGGTGTGGAATGCAAAGTGCTGCGTATCAGCAGCAAATAGAACTGTCTGGTCCGATATATTTATATCATCATCTGACTGACCACATCAGATCCTTAGGGTGTAATAATAAAATAATTATTTAGTTTTTAACGCACAGTTTACGTATTAACGTTTTCACTTGCTTTTTTTCCTTTAAATTTATCATGATCAAAATCATATTCATAAGCGTAAAATGCCTACAAACAAAAAACCTGTTGTTTCAGTTGCAGCGGCAAAAAAACTACGGACGGGGCGGAGGGGAGGGGGCGGCTGAAATTTTTATTATTATTTAGGCCCATTTTTATATCATGACGTGCTATGTAATAATACCCAACAACTCATAAAAACAAACTGACACAACTCACGAGAACTTAAGCAAACATTTCGGACCAGATGCGAACAGTATCTTTTTGGTAAAATTTCGAAAGCATACTAAAACAGCACTGACTTTTAAAATGTCTAATAAAAAATTTATGGACCCAGGTTTTTTAGAGAAAAACGGCAACTGAAAGCACAGGGTGTTTTTCTTCATCGCATACCAACCGACAGTTAATCGTAATAGCTGTGAAAATTCTTTATATATGATAGCAGCGGCATAGTCACTATGCTGGCTATTACAGATAAAAGTAGGATGTCGTGTTGTCTCCTGTACATATAACATTTTAATCCGTGTTATTCGCCAGCCAGTAGCACTAGTACAGGGTGTGTCAAAAATAACCCAACTTGTTTTTGTCAGAACTTTGTCAAATCTCCACCAAATTTGCTAATTTTTGGCACGCAGATAGTCAAGATGATAGAAATATGTAAGGTACACTCAATGTCTACGTCACCTAGTTTATGTCAACGCATTACCGTGTAAAACGCAGATGCTGCAAATTGTTGCATAATGTTCAGTTGTTGTCTCCGTAAAAGTTCTTACGATTTATGGAGCACACAATAAACTAAAATGCAATTTATTCAACAGAATTATAAGTTTGCGTAACAAATCGCTTCCAAGTTATCAAAATTTATGCCCAAAATGGCTTAGACGTGATGCAGGGGCATCATTTAAGGCGGGAAAGGGTTGGAAGGGTCTACGGACCCCTTCAAAAATTTACGATTTTAGTTTTTTTTTTTGTAAATCGTACTTTGAAACAGTGTTACTGCTGCAAAAACAATACGTTACACAGACTTAAACCCCGAAGGGTCACTGAGACCCCAACAATTTACTGAAATGACGCCCCTGACGTGACGCCAAGGCTGGCAGTGTCATTGACGATTAACTGATCAGAATGCACAGCACTCATTCATGGATAAAAAGTGTTTTAAGCTCATCAATCAAATATTTTGTTGTCCTCTGCTTTCAGCGTAAAATGTTTAATGCCACAAAATTATTAAATCCCATGGCGTCTTTTGTGGAATTGATAATGCACAAGTAAGCAATCTGACTGATAGTGCTAATCACCGAGTGATGTAAAAATTTGGAGAATCTGCGTTTTACATGGTAGTGCGTTGACATAAACTAAAAAAGTTTAGAAATAAAAAAACAATGGATCTGAACTGGTCATTATCAGTCCAGCTTATTTTCAACATATACCTATCACGATGCCACAGAACACTAACTGTTAGGCCTAAACAGCTGCACGACAACAGTAAAAAAACGGCGAAACTAAAAAGAACACATCAGACTATTTTTTTAAATTTCGATCCAGATGCCTTTGTATTTTCCTTACGAATTTCGCACCACGCGTTCGCCAAGAATTTTTGTTCGTTGCGCTGTGCAGCCAGCACCGTCCCCACGATCCATGGTCAGTAATGAAATGTCAAGCTGGTGCACCACTCACTAATGGGGTGTTTACACGATGAAGTAAACATGACGCAAAGAGCACACGTCGTGCACGAGTATATTCGATACATTTGCGGCACGTTGGCTTCAGGTTTGCTTCATTGTGTAAACACGCTATAACTCATCTATTCAGTGCGATTGGCTCATCTCTATTTTTTACATAGATGTTAAAAACATTGATTTGCAAATAAAAAACATTAAAAATCATTTTTTTACTTTTATGAAAAACTATAATAAACATGCATAAAACATTAAACTGCAAATTTTTCCGGTCGCTACTTTTTTCGCCATTATACACGCAGATAATTAAAAACAAAAACCTACCATTTGTAAAAACTAGAAACCGGAATGTACTAAATGTACAAATCAAAAACAGCTAAACGCAATTTGCGCATGAGAAATAAGACATTTGTAATTTTGTACGTTTATGTTTTAACAAAAACAAAAAACACGACATTATAAAGCAAGAAAAAACATTTTTAAAAATAAAAAAAACATTAAAATATAACATTTAAAAATGAAAGAACATAAAAACATGTTTTTAAAAAACTTTTATAAGAAAACATTAAAATGTTTTTACATTTACGAGTCTCCAATGTACAACGCTGTGAGTCTGTCTCTTGATGCTTTGTCTGTGGTCGAACGCATTTCATTATAAGACGCTTAGCACTGGATTGTGGTCTGATTAATTTTTTCAGTTCCGCCGCCTACACAATCTGCCGGGCGTCGTACTCAGTTGCTAATAATATACGCCACGAGATGATGCGACGATCGCGCTACTTACTTATTACTAATAATAATAGCAACACAGACAATTTCTAACGCGCCGCAACTTGAAAAGACAATTACAAGTGCATTTGCATGTGATGATGTAGGCCTAAATGTCTCCATAAATCTATTTTTTTCTGTCGATTGGTGACTTTAACAATGAGCGTAACTAACGAACGACTAATATATGCACGGCTACGAACTGTACATTTAGCAAAATACACGCGTATCGTTCATACCGATAGAAATGTCGTTTTAAAATGTTCAAAAGCAGTGAAAAAACGGCGGTCTTTTGTGTTTTAACGACACTCCAACCGAAATGCCATTCCTTCTGTCGCTGGCGATATCTAATAATCTAATTCATTACGTGGCCGTCCTATTAAGCCGCATTACGAGTATCGCTTGTATGTCTGTCTGTCTGTTTGTCTCGTACGGGTTCCTGACGCGAAAAAAACGTGGAAAACCCCAAATTGGCGTTGGTGGTCTTCGAGGCAGATGACGTAACCGGCGTGCCAATTTACGGCTTAAAAATCTAGGATTAGGTCACAGTTAAGGTTGGGCAAACGGCCGCATAATACGTTAGCATTGGGCCGATATATTATTTTAGTTTAAACATTTATGCAGGTTTATGACCGATCATAAGAACACTTGAATCTGCGAGTGTGATGCATTTGTGACTAGTGTGACGTTATGGTATCATCTCCTGATCCCTAAAGTGTGACGTCTTGGTACCTATTCGACTCCGATCACTCTGAGTGTTAAGCAAGTAATTAAGTAAGCAAGAAGTAAGGCAAATTAAAGGTGCAGCTACAATGTGTCGCGATCTCAGCACGCGAATGGAAATGAAAAATGCACTGGTAGTCTAAATGGCTTTTTGTCAGGTTTTGATCGTGCCGACTTGTAACGGGCGTCGTTGAGAACTATGTTGAAGGGACGCCTTGCAAGTGTACAGATTGATTAATTGGTTTAGGACAGTCGAAAACAACACTGCGGCTAGCGAGCAAAGCGTGATGTTGTCAACAGTCGCTAGGTGGCGTACGTTGACATCCGTTCGTTCGGTCGTTGGTCGTCGATGCTGTTAGACGCTGAAGCAATTTGCTGCTGCTGCTGCTGCTGCGTCGCCGATGGCCATAGTAGTTATTAGAGGTGGGCAATTCGGCTGACGTCAAGCAATTCGATTCGATTCGATAGAATTTTGATTCGATTCACTGGTGATTCAAGTCCTTCGTGAATTTTGATTTGCAATTTGGACATCGCTGCAGTTTGCTCGAAGACACTTCGCAAATTAAACGATATTCATGTAACGTTACCAATATTTAACTAAATTGCGACGGACATTTAAAATGCCAACTAGAATTAGCGTGAGAAGCATTACTAGTGTGGATACGGTTAGCGTCAGCTAGCGCGCAGAAACACGTATTCGTTAACAGAATTGGCTTCAATAATTCATAAAATTTATGAATGAAATTGATTTGAGCTTGAGTTCGATTCGTTCTGCCAAATCGATTCTATGAGAATCGATTATTCCCAGCTCTAGTAGTTATGAAGCGCCACTCAAAATTATAGGATTGCAATATATAGCACGCGCGCTGACGCTGTTAATTTGTCGTGTCTAAATTGAGCGCGTGTAACGCAATATCTTAGCTGTAAACACAGTATAATACGTAGAGGCACTTAGCAAACAGTAGCAAATCTCTTCCTCTCGAGCGAGTTTATGTACGCGGTTCGCTGTGGCTTTTTGTACACGGTGTTCAAACAAAAAAGTATTTTTCCTATCACCAGTAAAATGACAACGAATTTATACGACGAAATTTTACAGTCAGTGAATTCATGCAAAATAATCGATTTGCTGAAAGTCTGTAAAAACAAAGTTGCTTTGTAACAGTTATTATTCGCTTTAGTATTTTATATTATTTTATTATTTTGCATTAATGTTACGAGCTACTTGCAGAAAATACGCATACAGATAAAAAGAAAATAATCATTTTGTTGCAAATAATAAATATCAAAGCCAAGTAATATTTAATCGCTGCTGTACATGTACACGATTGTATATATGTAAACCTTTGATTTTGTTGAAATTTATAACGATTTCGTTGTTTACAAATTTTCTGTTAAACTGAAAATCGGTCAATAGCTGATGAAATTATGAAACTATGATACTCTGCGGCCTAGTTTATAGAAACACGCGGTATATTTTCAGTTAGATTAACTGAGAAGTACGTAACTGGAATTGGCGGAGTTGTCGCGCGTCCTGTGTTTTATAGTACTTCTGCTACAGCGCACGACTGTGGGGCAGAGATGTGCGGACAGCGGACCCGTCAATTCGCGGACGCAGATCCGCAAATTTTTTTTTGCGGACGCGGACTGACGCGGATTCAGTTTCGTGACGAGTGTAGGCCTATTTTTTCTAATAAAACTTAAAAACAGAAAAAGTGTACAGCGATAGCACTGAAAGCGGTAAATTGTAACTTGCTATAGGCCTAGGCTTACCTTTCGTACTAATGACTAGAGGCCTAGGCTTATTCAATGCGGACGTGGACTGACAGCGGATCCTCTGTCAAAATCCGCGGACTGATGCGGACTAAAAAATTTCAGGATCCGCACATCTCTGCTGTGGACGAACGAAGGAACGACGATTTCTTTCAGATTTTATTACACTGTTTCCTGGAGGCAGCAGCCGCTGCAGCAGCAACCCGGTGATGGCAATATAACGTCAACAGCGTGCATCGTCACTGCTGCTATGACCTGCTGTAGCCGCATTCTGCCCTTATCCCTTCTCTCTCTCATCGCTCAGTCTTCAGGCCGACTGCAGAGATACTTTCACAACGAAACCGAAAACGAAAACGTGAATAATCGTGAATTTTATTATCTCCGCCAAGGTGAGCGTAGTGAACACTGGAGGAGATTAAGAAATGATGTCATTGCACCAACAGCGCAAACAGCAACGCCGGTGTCGACACCGGCTATTACATTTTCCTCCCTCCCCTGCAGCGAAGCGGCTCTTTCTTATCCCTCCTCTTCCCTTGTGTTTAAGTCACTTTACTTGGCGGAGATATGCACTCTCACGAGCGTTTTCTAGTTACTTGAATTGTCGGTCGGCGTTTCACGACAGCGCGAACTATCTACTATTGTTTAGATTGTAGGAAAACGAACAAGTAATTTGAGCAAAGTTTACGTCCGCGAGACAGCATCGGTGCTGCCATCTAGGAAATTAGTGTACAACGTGCAATAAAACAATACGCGGTGACTATTCGACCGGCAGCCGTAAACACAGCATGTAAGCTATTTTTCCGGCAGTAAATAAAAACGAAAAACAATCGCAATCGCCAGGCGGCGGCATCAATGTCGCTCAGCGTCACCGCATTACATGTACTGACCAGAATTAGCGTTAATAGTGTAGGATTTAAGGTTAGGGTTAGGGTTAGCGTATTTCAGAGATTCAAAGAGTGCTCGTCGTATCGCTGCCGCAGAGACACGACCTTAGCCGTTACGCACAGGTTGAGGCTGTCCACGTCGACGGTCGGATAAATAGCTGGCCCGAGTAGAACGAAATATTTATCCGATTGCCGTATCAATAGCCGCTGAATCTATATTGTAGACCAGAAAAAAATCATTTCTATATGCATTGTGCATAAATATTGAAATTAAATTATCTTCCGAGATAACTAAAACAGTACAAACATCAAAATGAAAACGACCGATCCGGGAATAACTGAAATATCTCCAAATGATGCCTGTTTATTCGCCAACACGAAACATGCATGCCGCGCACACTTGACCGATGCTTAGCCAGTGGGCGTTTTGCTGCATCTCCGAGTAGTCGCTTAAAAACTGCCGTACCGAAACGTCGGACGGACGGGAGGGACGGACGTTCTTGTACTGGCAATATGACGGCCCGCCTGTCTGCTTCCCTGTCGAATCTTGTTTCCCTCTCCCGGGCGCCTCTGTGAAGAAGCGACGTAAGCGGAACGCAGAACGTAGAAAGATGATGCGAAGCGATAGCCGTCACTGTCAGACGTGAATGCCATACAAACGGTAGGTCGGTCGGTCCTCGCCGATCATACACTGTGAGGCATTAAAAACATACCAATTTTTTTTCATCACAACTTGAAAAAAGTGATTCAATTTTAATAAGTTTAAAAAACAAATGTTCCTGATACAACTGGCCATCAAACGACTGTTTAGTTTTCCACCTCACTTGCTGTCTGTTTCTGCACTACCTGGGGAAAAACGAACAAAATATTACATTTTTAACCACTGGTGTTATTGCTTAGTAAAAAACACAAAACACACATATTGTCGATATTTTTTTTATCATTTTAACTGATAGTTTATTAATTTAATTGTAAATTTTTAACTGCTTATAAAAATGTTTGAAATGTTGGCATCGATAAAATTCTGCTCCAGACCAATCCAGACTTCACCAATTGTGTCTTACATTCATCAATATTTTTTAAATGTTAGGCTTACTTAATAGACGTGCACAACAATCAAACCTTGTAATTGATGGGCTGTTGGTGGCCACATATTCGGAAAGATGAGATTTTCTAGTTTTTCGTTGATTTTAATGCATATTTTGTCTGTTTTGTTATTACCAGGTAGTGCAGAAACAGATGTTGGATGCGGTGGAAAACTGAACAATTATTTGATGGCCAGTTGTGTCATGAATATGTGTACTAAAAATTATTAAAATTGGACAACCCTTTTTCAAGTTATGGTAACAAAAATTTGGTGTGTTTTTATGCCCCAAAGTGTAGTGGGCATTCGCTGTTCACCAGAGCAGATTAGCAAAAAAATAAAAAAATAAAATAGTTACACAAAGGATTGTAAACTACAGTTTATGTAGGCCCCTACAGAAAAGCAAATGCTGTGTTAAATAAATTTTGTCAAGAGCTGTCCGATTAACGCATTAACGAACGATAATAAAGATCAAAATTTTCAACTTTATACAGACCTTAATACATTATGCAAATTTATCACAATAAATTTTACTACCGTAACTTTAATTATCCTGTGCCATTGTTACGATATGACACGATGTAAATTTGCAGTCGAAAACTAACAAACTAGCTGTCAGCTTAATTTAACATAACAACTGAAAAAAATTGAAATATTTTAAATGTAGATGACATGAAAGAAAATTAAAATAAAAGTACAGCTATAACATAAAACATAAAAAGTCAAAAAACTATTTGAAAACAAAAAAAACTTTTAAAAAGTAACAATAATTAAAACTAGAAAAAATAAAACGAGAAAACTGTGGCATATCTGTATGTCACGGTGTGGTATGTTATTGTTCGTTTTACGTTAGCATTTTTTATGATATTCCGGCAAATAAAGATATTCTAGGCTATATTATACTAGCTATTAGTAATTACACTGTGTAAATTTACTACGTGTTTTAATGACGAACAAAATGATGCGCGCATATGATAAACCGCACACATCGTGGCCGATATGCCTGTAGGGCATATTATTATTATCTTTCCTTATTAGAGAGTATACACCGTGGTTCATAAAAAACGGGCCACTTACACTTTTTTGAATAACTCCGTGAAACAGTGGCTGATTTTAATAATTCATAGCACGCGACATCAAAAAGAAACTTGACGCAATTAACTTTAAATTTGGCCAACTCACTTTAATACTTTTGCTACACTACCTTGTGAAATGCAGAAGTCGTAATTTGGCCATTTACAACAATGAATTCATACTGGATAGCCCACGCGTCGGCTCAGAAATAATTAACTAAATAGTGACAAACAGGATTGGCATCTTAGAAAGTGACACGTGTCACATCACATCATTTTCATTACAGCATGTGCCAAAATGTCCTCCTCCATCACGAACGCAAGCTGCAGACGTTGACACCACTCGCCAACAGCCGGTTCAGTAACTTGCATTTCACAAGATGGCGTAGCGACAGTATTAAAATGAGGTGGTCAAAACTAAAGTCATTTGTGTCGAATTTCTTCTTGATGTCAAACGCCAAAAATTATTAAAATCGGCCAATGTTTCACAAAGCTATTCAAAAAATAAAAGTGGCACGTTTTTATGGACCATGGCGTATAAGTAAAAGGTATATTTAGCACATGCTATTGGAAGAACTTTTAATGCGCTGGTCACATTAGGCCTATTAAATGCTAAAAATGATTGTCTTCGGATATCAGAAACTGCTTAAGCTCTACGCCAAATCTTTGATCTCTACATGCAAGTGCTGCCTAGCGAGTTCCAGACCGTCGGACCAGCAATCGGAAATCGAGAAAGCGATAGTGTTGCGAACACATGGTCCGTTATTGCACCGTCTTGTTTCGCTCGCTGCTGCTATAGTCAACACGTTGCTGAGACGTACAGAGATAATATATAAATAATACGCCACCACAGACTACAGCTCGCGGCAATAAGTATTGCGTATATAATACGAAGATCAGTATGGGTGCTGGGCCTAAACTGTAGCTTACATACACTGCGAAGAATGCGCTATACAGGCCGTCATATTTCTGTCACTGCCGCCATTATCGCGCGCTCTCGTTTCAAAGCTACGTTGCACTCGCGTGCTTTACTTACTGCACGGTCGAGGCATTCGAGGAATTGACCCGAGCGAGCTGCAATGCAGCACATCTAATATAATACAAGCCTAGCCGCATGGGCGGCGCCATCATAGGAAGTGGGGCACTATAATTTTTCCCTCCCCACTTTCTGAGACTGAGGAGTATGAGAGGCACTAAGTTTCATCAAAAAAACAGAAAATTTTGAGCTGGCAATTTCCAATTTTGGTAGAAAAAAGTTTACGGGCAAAGTTTAATTTTTGAGCACACTTTTTTGTCGATAATATTCAGCTGTCGGTGTCGGTCTGAAAATTGCAACTTTCTGCTCCCAATTTTTTTAACCGACGACGCCACTGTTAAAAGTGCTGCAGTTAAAAAAACTGTGGTCCAATAAAATTATAAGGTGGTGGTTAAAGGTTAAAGGTGGTGTTATAGCTCTTAATGGAAGCTTATTTCAGAGCTACGGAGCGTCACCTGCCGTATGGGATCCCACAGTGTTACCTGCCACCCAACACAGGTGAACGTGCCCCGCCCTTACCCCAGCCAGATAGGCCGGTACTCGATTTACCTACCCCGGAGGGATGGAAGGCTGAGCTGACCTAGGCGGCTGGCTACATACCGAAATGGTTTACCTGCCCGCAGGCAGTCACCCATCCCAGTACTAACTCTGCCCGGCGTAGAGTAACTTCGTTGATCGAATGAAACGCGTTTGTTTTCATTACCTGGGGAAAATACAACCAGCAAAATATCACTTTTTTATCCAGTGCGATATGATTGCTTAATTAACATAACGCGTAAAAACACATTTTGTTCACATTTCTGACACTGTGGCTGACATTTCATCCAGTTGTCCATTTTTCAACTGCCTACAGTAAAATTGCATGCAGTGTTGGCTTACTATGCGAACACAGGCAAGGAGACGCTTTCTCCATTCATTGACAGCGGTGTCAATAATGTTCTGCTCCAGACCAATCCAGGCTGTACCAGTCACTTCTTGATTTCACAAACATTCCTAAACTTCATCTGGTAAACACACTGCTGCATGACAGTCAAACCTTGGAAT